>Ga0209164_1000100_pt1 | contig 276114 bp, 240 predicted proteins | sample MTBNYHSulfiMetaG_FD_187458 | JGI IMG/M metagenome (GOLD analysis project Ga0209164, IMG submission 187458) | Enrichment culture microbial communities from rom New York Harbor, USA that are MTBE-degrading - MTBE-NYH (New York Harbor Sulfidogenic)... | ecosystem: Environmental > Aquatic > Marine...
CCCGGGCTGCCTGCAACAAACCGTCTCGGCTTGCTTCAGGATGCACCACTTCTAAACTGGGGTTTCGCATGAACATATGCTTGCATAAAACCCGTTATTTGTCAATTTATTTATTGCGTTTGTATTAAGTCCCGTATGGCCTTGTTATCATCAGCCAGTAGAATGCGTTTGGATATAGCCGGCCCGGCGTTTGCGGATATGGATTTTTTCTTTTTTTTCCTGATTTTTTTCATGGGACACCTTTTATTTTAACAATGCTGCCGCCGATCTATGTCCGCTCAGGCAAACAAAAATCATTATCCTACCAGGTGCAGTCATTCGGCACATTTGCCTTATTTAAACCTTGAGGCTGCATCGTGACAGGCGGTTTTGACTTCAACCCCTCTTCCTCCCTACGACCAGCAACACGATGCCGCCCACGAGGGCGATCCCCCCCACGATCGGCGGAAGCGGAATGGTTCTGGTCTTATCAGCCGACATCTGGATGGGACCCAAATCGACGACCTTCTCTCTGGTCGTAAAGCTGATGCCCTGGTAGGCAAATGCAACGATTCCGATCACGATAAGGACGATGCCAATAACCGTATATGTTTTCATCTTTCACCTTCTTCGTTTGTGAACAGATCAACGTTCTTCTATAAGGAAAATAGCCGGGTTTATTTAAAACGTTTTTACGGAAGCTTTTCCCCCGACCTCCTATTTCACGATAATTTCAAAAAGTACTCTCATGTTAGCCTTTGCTGCTTCCGAGTAAAGATCTTTAGGCGCCGCTTCATGCATTGCCGGTTTTGTCTCACCATAACCGATTGTGGAAAGCCTGTCCGGTGCAATGATTCCTTCTTTAGTGAGGTATTCTTTGACGGCATTTGCTCTTCTTTCGCTCAACCTTTGGTTGTAGGATTCAGTCCCGGAAGCAGAGGTATACCCGGCAATCCGGACTTTAACTTTAGGGTTTGCTTTCAGAATCTGGATATTCCTTTTCAATAACACTTGCGCTGCTTTTGTAAGAGTCGCCTTATCGAAATCGAAATGCACGTCTTCAAATGCAAGAATAACTACCTTTTCATCAACCTTCGGTTCAGATACAATGGCCACTACCTTCTCCTCAGCCTTCGGTTCAGATACAATGGCTACTACCTTCTCCTCAGCCTTCGGCTCAGATGCAATGGCCACCACCTTCTCCTCAGCCTTCGGCTCAGATGCAAGGATAATTACCTTCTCCGCAACCTTTGGCGCAGGTTTAGGTTCAGGCATAGGTTCGGGCGTGGCAGTCTGCACGTATTTCGATGTCTTGCCTCCAAACGTAAAAACCAATCCGGCTGTAGTTACTACGTCGTTGTATTTCTCCTGGATATCCCTTATATCTACTCTTATTGCTATATTGTCTGAAAGGAAATACTTAAACCCGACACCAATCTCTCCCGATATATTGTTGTATGAATTATTGTCCGGCTTCATATAAGCATTCCCGGCCCCTGCAAAGATAAATGGATTGAATGTTTTCGCCGGAACAAAATGATACAGCAAGTCGACATGGATAAACTGGGCGCGTGACCCGGCATGCTCGTAGGCTCCTTCAAGGCCCCAGTTTTTTGTGAAATTGTATCCGCCTCTCAGCCCATAACCTCCACTATCGCTTTGATTCCCAAGTAAATAGTACCCAACTAAAGGTTCAATTTCGATGCTTCCTTCTTTAATTTCGGATAACGAAAGTTCAGGGAAAGATAACATAATAACTGCCGCAAGAACTGATAATAAAATTTTTTTCATATCGTATATGCCTCCCTCCGGTGCTGCGTTTTTTTGTTTTTCACTTTCTGAAAATGATAATCTTTTAGCAGCGATAGATTCGCGTGCCGATCATCGGATCAGCCCGAGAATGCCAAATACAATGAGATACATGGCGATAATGTAATTCAATAGTCTCGGGACAAAAAAATAACGGGCGCCCATTTCACAACCAGATCATTCTTTATGGAGTTGACTCCTTTTATAATCTCAATTTTCATGCCAGGTTTCTAAGACTCAGGGGCGTATCACCTATCATTCAGATATTTAAGAATAATTAGTTAAAAAACACATTCAGAACAGTCATTAAATGCCAGCTAAATAAAGGTCATATTTGCCCAAGTGGTCATATATAACCCTTTTTTCAGGCATTCTTGGAGTTATTGGCGGCAGATGAAAAGGGCAGGTTGAAATTGATAAACTACAAGCATATTCTAATGAATGAGCTGATTGTTCAAGTGAGCGGTATCTTAATCCTGTAAAATAAAAAGCCTTTATTTACCGGAGTTCAGGGGACACCTTACTTAATTGTTGACATAAACAAGGTCTTTGTGTTTATTATAGCCATGGCACGGATAGCAAGAGCAGTCGCACCGGGAATCCCACATCATGTAACACAACGTGGGAACAGACGTCAGCAGACATTTTTCAACGACAAAGACTATCAATCCTATCTGGCATTGATGTCGGAATGGTGTCTGAAATATCATGTTGAAGCTTGGGCGTATTGCCTTATGCCAAACCACGTCCATCTGATCCTCGTTCCAGAAACCAAGGACGGTTTAAACCGTGCTGTAGGGGAAGCGCACAAGCGATATACGCGGCGGATTAATTTCCGTGAAGGATGGCGGGGTCATTTATGGCAGGGAAGGTTTTCATCGTTCATTATGGATGAGCGGTATCTTTTGGCTTGTGCAAGATATGTTGAATTGAACCCTGTTCGCGCCGGTTTGGTCAGAAAACCTTACGACTGGCCATGGAGCAGTGCAAGATCCCATATAAACGGCATCGACGATATTCTGATAAAAACAAAGCCATTGCTGAACATCGTCAATCAACCCTGGGAGGCGTTGTTATCCACGGATGCAAAGGACCATGAACAAGAATTATTCAGAAAACACGAAAGAACCGGGCGGCCCTTAGGAGATGATTCTTTCATAGAAACCATAGGGCTGATCCTTGGTCGGAACCTTAAACCGCAAAAACCGGGTCCTAAAAAGCGAATTGAGTAAGGTGTCCCCGGAACTACATTATAAAATCAAGTTGAGGTCTGCCGGTTACCGGCTGGTTTACGAGGTTGAAGAAAAAGTGATCAGCGTTTACGTAATATGCGTCGGCCGAAGGGGTACCATTTATAAAATCCTTAAAAAGCGCCAATCCCGGAAGCTACATTCCTGATAGGAGTCATCAATGGGGATTTCACTAAAGCCGAAACACCTGAAACGATACAAAGACATTGCGCTGCTGTTGATCAAGTATGGACGGATGGACATTGTGGAACACGCCGGGCTGCAAGACGCGCTGGAACCGGATGTGTCGGCAGCGACAACGCCGGGCGAGTCAAAGGCCGATGAACTGGCGCAAGATCTGGAGAAAATGGGGCCGACCTTTATCAAGCTCGGCCAACTTATGTCCACGCGCGCGGATTTTCTGCCGCCTGCTTATATCCATGCGCTGACGCGATTGCAGGACAAGATCGATCCATTTCCGTTCGAGCAGGTGGAAGCCATCGTGTCTCGCGAGTTGGGCGTGCGGATCTCAAAAGCATTTTCAGAATTTAGATCACAACCACTGGCGACGGCGTCCATGGGCCAGGTCCATCGTGCGACGATGCTGGACGGGCGAGCGGTGGTGGTGAAGGTGCAGCGGCCGGGAATTCAGGAAATTATCACGGAGGATATGGAGGCGCTGGAAGATATCGCAAACTTTTTGGATAAGCATACGCCGTGGGGCAAACGCTATGAGTTCGGCAAGATGCTCGAGGAATTTCGCAGGAGCCTGTGGCAGGAACTGGACTATCGCCAGGAAGCGCGTAATCTCAGCACATTGGGCGCAAACCTGCTGGAATTTCCAGGGATCGTCGTGCCGACGCCGGTCGAGGATTTTACGACCGCGCGTGTCCTGACCATGGACTACATTCACGGGAAAAAAATCACTGAACTCAGCCCCTTAACGCGTCTGGATTTTAAGGGAGCCGATCTGGCGGAAGAACTGTTTCACGCCTATCTGAAGCAAATTCTGGTGGACGGGTTTTTCCATGCTGATCCGCACCCCGGCAACGTCTTTCTCACGGACGACCATCGCATTGCCTTGCTGGATCTGGGTATGGTGGGCCGCATCACGCCGCAGTTGCAGGAGAACCTGCTGCAGCTGCTGCTGGCGCTGAGCGATGGCCGCGGCGATGATGCCGCAACCATCGCAATCAAAATGAGCGAACTAAAAGAAGATTTTTCAGAGAACACGTTCCGCCGGCGCGTGGCGGGCCTTGTCAGCGAGCATCAGGGAACGAAAATGGGTCAGATTCAAGTGGGGCGAGTCATCCTGGAAATCACGCAAATTTCTGCCGATAATGGACTGCGGGTGCCAGCGGAGTTGACTCTGTTGAGCAAAACGCTGCTGAATCTGGACCTGGTCGGCCAAACCCTCGACCCCCAATTTGATCCCAACGCTTCGATTCGACGCAACGCCGAAAAAATTCTGCGGCAGCGGGTGTGGAAAGCGCTCTCATCGAGCAATCTGCTGGGTGTCTTATTGGAGATGAAAGATCTTATGATGCGGTTGCCCGGTCGGCTCAATCAGATTCTCGATGCAATCGCACATAACAAGTTGAAGGTAAAGCTGGAGACGATCGATGAGGACGTATTTATCGAGGGACTTCAGAAGATCGCCAATCGCATCACCCTGGGTTTGGTTTTGGCTGCACTGATCGTCAGCGCCGCTTTAATGATGCGGGTGGAAACTACGTTTCGTATCTTTGGTTACCCGGGGTTTGCGATTTTATGTTTTCTGGGCGTGGGCGGAGGCGGTTTCTTCCTGATTATTCGTATCCTGATGAATGATCGCCATTCGAAGAAGTAACGCCTTTATCCTTATTTCTCCTCTGCGCTCAATGCTTCGAAGCCGGAGATGACGTCAAACAGTTCTGAGTCGATGCCGCTCTGACGCAAACGATGGAAAGTCCTGTTAAGGTCCTCCCGCAATTCGTCGATGTTTTTGTCGGCGCGTTGCATCGCCGCCAGGCGGCTCGCGTTCTCGCTCGCGAGGGATTCGGCGCACGCCCGGAAGAGTGAGACGAAAAGGTATTCGCTGATGAGCGCCCGCAAGGTCGTGGGGCTGCCACCCATGACCTCCGGCAAGTTTCCCGTCGGCCAGGGATGTTCGGCCAGCTTGCGCCCCCAGTTTTCATCCAGCGGCAGCAGTCGCTGACTGACGGGGGCGTAAATCGCTCCGGACGTGGGTCGGTTATAGAATAGGTGGAGTTCGCTGACTTCATCCCGGTTGCGGCGCGTCTCGCTCTCCACGAGAATCTGCCCGACGAGCGGGGTGATGGCCTTGACGGAGTTCGGCACGGTGAATAGTCCCAAAAGCGGCAGGCCCGCGTCTGCCAGGCGCGCGTGCACGCGCTCTCCGACGGCCCAGACCTTGGCTTTGTCCGCCAGCGCCGCCAAATTCTTGACCGCATAATCAGACACCACGTCATTAAACTGGCCCACCAGCCCCTGGTCTGAACCGAAAACGACCGCGCTTATCACAGCCTTATTCGTTCGGCTTGTCTCTCCGGTCATCAATGCTGATGAATCGGCGCCCCGGAAACAGACGCCCAACCCCAGCACCACCGTACGATAGTAGTCACCCAACGCGCGCACCGATTGCTCGTATTGGCCGATACTCGAAGCGGCCAGGGCCTTCATCGTGCGGACGACCGATTGCAGATTTCCGGCCATGTCGATTTTTCGGCGCAAGCTCGCCGTGGTGTCGCTCATGACGGCTCCCCGGGTGACCCCTTGGGATTATCCGGTTTTGTCGGTGGCCTGGTTACCGGTTTGGGTTGTTTTTGGGTTTCTTGTTCAGGCTCAGTCTCGGATTTCGATCTCTCTTCGGGTGAAAACGATTCGAGCGCCTGGCGGGCGATTGCGATGATCGTTTCGCGATCCCCATCGCTTAACTTGTCGGCGATATCCAATCGCTCGCTCACCTCCGCCGGGATCTCCGCCGCCGCCTTGCGCACGGCCCCCTCCGCTTCAGTCATACGGTCAAGCGGCACGTCGTCGAATAGGTCTGCGGTCAACGCCAGCAGCACGGCGATTTGTGCAGAGACGGACACGGGGGCGAATTCCGGCTGCTTGAGGCAGGCCCGGATACGCTGCCCATGCTCGATGACCTTGCGGTTATCTTCATCCAGCCGTGCGCCGAACCGGGCAAAGGTTTCAAGTTCTTCAAATTGCGCGTAGGCGAGCTTGAGGTCGCCGGCCACCGCACGGTAGGCCGCCCGTTGCGCCTTGCCGCCGACGCGTGAGACGGATTTGCCGACATCGACCGCGGGCAGTACGCCCAATTCGAACAGCGACGGTGAGAGGTAGATCTGGCCATCCGTAATGGAGATCAGGTTGGTCGGAATATAGGCAGAAATGTTCTGCGCTTCGGTTTCGATGATGGGCAGCGCGGTGAGCGAGCCGCCGCCCAGTTCCTTGCGCAGGTGCGTGGCGCGCTCAAGCAGCCGCGAGTGGATATAAAAGATATCGCCGGGAAACGCTTCGCGGCCGGGCGGCCGGCGCAGCAACAGAGAAAGCTCGCGGTAGGCGCGGGCATGATGGGTGAGGTCGTCGTAAACGATCAGTACATCGCGGCCCGTTTGCATGAAAGACTCCGCAATGCTGGTGGCGGCGTAAGGGGCGATGTAGGCAAGGCCCGGCGGGTCGTTGCCTTCGGTGACAACCACGACGGTGTAATCCATCGCGTCCTTTTGCTGAAAGGTGGCCACCGCTTTTGCAATAGCGGCCCCCCGCTGGCCGATAGCGCAATAGACGCACAGGACATTCTTGCCACGCTGATTCAGGATGGTGTCGATCGCTATGGCGGTCTTACCCGTCTGCCGGTCGCCGAGGATCAGCTCACGCTGACCGCGCCCGATGGGAATGAGCGCATCGATGACTTTAATTCCGGTCTGGAGCGGCACCGTGACGGGCGCGCGATCCATTATGGGCGCGGCCGGGCGCTCGATGGGCAGGCGCCGGTTTGCGGCCACCGGCCCGTTGCCGTCGAGGGGTCGGCCGAGCGGGTCGATGACGCGTCCCAGCAATCCGTTGCCCACGGCCACGTCCATGACCCGGCCCGTGCGCCGGACTTCATCCCCGGTGTGCAGATGCCAGTATTCGCCGAGCAGTACGACCCCGATTTCTTCCGGATCCACGTTGAATGCGATGCCGAACACATCGCCGGGAAACATTACCAATTCATCAAAGCCGACACCGGGAAGGCCCGAGACTCGGGCGATGCCCGTGGCGACGCTGGTAATCGTGCCCACCTCCTGCGGCGTCAGTTGCGGCGTGAAGGTCTTGCGCCCCCGGCTTAGAACGGCGAACGCGCGGTCGAAGCCGTTTTGTAAAGATTCGGGCGGTGCGCTCATTCGGCCTCCTCGGGAGTGGCAGGTTGAGTCCCGGACTTCGGCTTGGACCCGGCTTGCGTTTCAGGTTCAGCCTCAGGTTTGGTTTTGGGATTGGACGGTTCTTTCAGCAGTTCAGCGACGCTCTTTTCCAATGACGCCAGATAACCCGCGATGCTCCAGGCGACCTTTCGTCCGTTCGCGCTGAGTTCGATGCCGCTGACCACGTCCGCTGCGGTCTCGAAACGGACTTGGATTTGGGCCGAGAAGGTTTCGTTGAGCGCCTGTTGGATCGCGGCTCTTTGTTCAGACGGCAGCTCAAAGGCGCTGCGCACGAGTACCGGATCGGATGATGTTTTCAGGATCTTGGCAAAACCTTCCTTGGCTTCACCGTCCAGCTCTCGCAAACGGCGCCTGAACACCTCGCTTATGCGTTCTTCCAGGCTTGTCCCGGCGAGATCCGTCAGTGTCTTTCGCGCGATGGCAAAAACTTCCTCCCGGGTCCGGCGGGTTATTTCGTTGTTCAGGCTCTGTTGTTCGCGTTCCATGGCGTCCTGTCGTTTGGCGTGCAGAACCTCGGCCGCCTGCCGCGCCTCATCGAGAAGGCGCTGACGTTCGGCTTTCGCCTCCTCCGTCGCCTGGCTCAGGAGTGCGGCACGCTGCCGGTCGAACTCATTGTTTTTGCGCTTGAACGCCTCACTCTCTTTTTGAGCTTCGGTTTTTTGGGCGGCGGCATCCGCGAGTTCTCCGGCGATCCGCTGCTCGCGTGCATCGATGGCGTGGAGGATGGGTTTGTAGAGAAAGCGCTTCATCAACCATACCAGGATGAGAAAGTTGAGCGCCTGCGCAGCGATGGTGAACCAATCGATTAACATCGGTTTACTTTCCTGTGGTTTGGGCGATGACGTGGTTCCAGAACGGGTTGGCGAAAACGAGAATCATCGAGACCACGAAGCAGTAGATGGCCGTGGACTCGATCATCGCCAAGCCCACGAACAATGTCCGGGTGATGGTGGCGGAGGCGTCAGGCTGCTGGGCCAGCGAGCTCAGCGCGGTCGAGACTGCGCGCCCTTCGCCCAGCGCCGGTCCAATGCAGCCGACGCCTGTGGTGAATCCGGCGGTGACAATGGATGCCACTGCGATAAACGTCATGCTATCCATAGTATTGTATCTCCTTTGTTGTCATCGTTCATGTTTCAATGTGTTGCCTCATTTTCAGGCTTGGGTTTACGCACGCGTGTAGCAGCCGCGATGTAAACCGTGGCCAGGATAAAGAAGATGTAGGCTTGCACCATGCCGGTGAGCAGACCGAGCGCCGTCATGACGATCGGAAAGATAAACGGCGTGATGGTGAGCAAAATACCAATAATCATCGCCCCGCTCATCATGTTGCCGAACAGGCGGACGGCCAGGGCCAGCGTACGCGAAAGCTCGCTGACGAGGTTAAACGGCAGCATGATGAACGTCGGCTGCACATAGGACTTGAGATAGCCGCCCCAGCCCCGTTCCAAGATGCCGAAAAGCGGTACGGCCACAAACACGCACAGCGCCAGTGCCGCGGTGGTCGAGAGCGAGCCGGTCGGCGGCTCGTAGCCGGGAAAGACGGTGCACAGGGCGGCCAGGGCGACGAACAGGAAGAGCGTGCCCAAAAAGGGGAGATATTTCTTCGGGTGGCGGAGGCCCACTTCTTCAATTTGTTTCTCGGTCAGGGTGACGACGATTTCCAGCAGATTCTGCCAGCGGGAACGCGTAAGACCGGTGGAGAGTTTGTGGGTGATGAGTTTTGAACCGACGGCCAGTACGAGCATCAGTCCCCACGTGAACACGATGGTGGCGTTGAGCTTCAGAAATCCGTATTGCCAGAAGATGATCTCATCGGGACTAAGATGCATGAATGGCCTCCTTTGCTGGAGCATTGCGCTGTTCGACCGGCGGGCGGGTGAGCCTTGTTACGATCAGACGTGCCGTTACAAATCCAAAGAGACACACCAGCAGCCGCTCCCAATGACCACCGGAAACAAAATAAAATCCAGCCAGGGCGATGCTCATCCGCAAGAGCAGGCTGCCGAAGAACCAAAGCGCCGGCCGTTGAGACGCAACGCCCTTGCGAACCGTCCACCAAAGACCGCCGAAAAACATCACACCGAGCAAAACGCCCGTCGCCAAAGCCGGCGCCAGACTTAACGTTTCATTCATCGTTATCCTCCTGTTCCTCCCGCATGGCCCTGTCTTCCTTGGTCACCCAATGCCACGCATTCCAGCACCCGATCGCAAGGCCGACAACCAGCAGGGCCAGTGTCCAGGATCGGCCTTGCGGATAGCGCTGGTCCAGCCAGAGACCCAGCGCCGCGCCGAGCAGCGTCGGAATCGCCACCGACCAGCCGATCAGTCCCATCATGCCAAGGCCAAACCAGACGGTTCGGGTGACATGGCGTTGCGCACGGAGTTTGCGCGCCGCCTTGGCGCCGACCTTCCGGCTGAGCGTCGGCTTCGGCTTCAAAGGTTTCTGTTTGAATTCGTCAGTCATGATGGAATTCCGCTAAGCGGCGGATAAAACCGCTTTCCATTTTTGCCAGGGCCGAGCGCACGCTCTGCTCCCGTTCGTCCAGGTTCAGAAACTCCCGCTCCACCGAATCGCGCAATTTGCCGAGGTCCGTTCCGGCGATGGCGTTGCGCACGGAAACGAGCACGTCCAAGCCGGTCTTGATCAGCGCCCCTTCATCCACGGCCAGGTAAACCTCGCCTTCAATTTCGTTCTCGTAGATCAGGATCCCGGGTGCGAGCGCCGCTACGCAGTCGAGTCGGTAGGGCAGGATTCCGAATGAGCCCTCACGGGTCTCCGCAACGATACGGGTCACGCCGGTTTTCTCGGCAAAAATCTGGAATGGCAGAAGCACCTTAAGCGTCATTGATGTCGGTTGCATCTTCGGTTTCCGGTTGAGGTTTGGCCCCGGGCTTCAGCTTCGGTTTACCCTTGGCATCGGTTTTAGACTCAGGCACGGCTTTGGTATCAGGCTTGGCGGGTTGAGATTTCCCCTTTGCTTCATCAATCGTCCCGATCATGTAAAGGGCACTCTCCGGGTCGTCTTTGAATTCATCGCGCAGGATGCGTTCACAACCGTTTAGCGCGTCTTCAAGGCTGACAAGCTTGCCTTTAAGACCGGTGAACTGCTCGGTCGTGAAAAAGGGCTGGGTGAGAAAACGCTCCAACCGGCGGGCGCGGGCGACCACGTTGCGGTCCTCGGGCGAAAGCTGCTCAAGGCCGAGCATGGCGATTATGTCCTTGAGCTGCGTGTATTGGGCGAGCGTCCGCCGGATTTCCTGCGCCAAGCCGTAATGCCGCTCGCCGACGATGCCCGGCGTGGCCATCTTGGAACTGGACTGCAGCGGGTCGATGGCCGGGTAAAGCCCCTCGCTGGCCCGCTTGCGCGAAAGCACGATGGAGGCGGAAAGATGCGAGAACGTATGCACCGCCGCCGGATCGGTGAAATCGTCCGCAGGCACATACACCGCCTGAATGGACGTGATGGCGCCGGTGTCGGTGTTGGCGATGCGCTCCTCCAGCCGCGACAGCTCGGTGCCCATGGTCGGCTGATAGCCTAACCGAGACGGCATTTGCCCCATCAGGCCGGACACTTCCGAACCGGCCTGGATGAACCGGAAGATATTGTCGATCAGCAGCAAGACATCGCGGTGCTCGTCATCCCGGAAATACTCGGCCATCGTCAGCGCGGCGTGGCCCACGCGGAACCGGCTGCCCGGCGGCTCGTTCATCTGCCCGAACACCATGACCATGTTCGGCAGCACGCCGGCTTCCTTCATCTCGCGGTAAAGCTCTTCGCCTTCCCGGCAGCGTTCGCCGATGCCGCAAAACAGACTGACCCCCTCGTGGTGGCCGATCATATTGTGGATCATTTCAGTGAGCAGGACGGTTTTTCCGACACCCGCACCGCCGAACAGGCCCGCCTTGCCGCCGCGTTCAAGCGGCACGAGCACATCGATCACCTTGATGCCCGTTTCAAAGACCTCGGATTTTGTGGAACGCCGTGCCAATGACGGCGGGGCGCGATGGACGCTGCGCCACTCCACATTCGAAACTTCCCCTTCGCGGTCGAGCGCCTGGCCGAATACGTCGAACATGCGCGCGAGAATTCCCTTACCGACCGGCGCTTTTAACGGCCCTCCCGAGTCCTCCACCACCATACCGCGGGCAAGGCCCTGGGTGGGGGTCAGCGCGATTCCCCGCACGCGCTGTGCGTCGAGTTGAGCCAAAACCTCAATGGCAATTTCACCATCCTTTGCGTGCAGCAGCGAGTAGATCGGCGGCAAATATGCATCGAAGCGTATATCGACGACGCTGCCGCGAACCGAGGCTACCGTGCCGAGGTTTGCAGAACTGGTTTTGTTCTTCATGCTTTTTATAAATTCAATTTTTATGCCAGGTTATTAACACGCAGGGAAGCGTCACTTATCATTCAGATTTATCAGAACAATCAGTTTAAAAAAGGACTTTCAGAGCCGTCATATGCAGTCCCCCAAAAAGGGTCATATTTGCCCAAGCGGTCATATATGACCCTTTTTTTGGAAAGTTAAAGTTCCGGGGACACCTTGCTTAATTGTTGGCATGAAAAAGAATTATTCAGAAAACACGAAAGAACCGGGCGACCTTTAGGAGATGATTCTTTCATGGAAACACCGGAGCAGATCCTTGGCTGGAACCTTAAGCCGCAAAAACCAGGTCCGAAAAGCAAAATAAGTAAGGTGTCCCCGGAATTGTCCCCGGAATTGCGTGGGAATTGCGTGTACCATGTCCAGCCTGTAACCCTGAAACGTTTTGGCTTTGATCAGCATAGTAGTATTCCTTCTGTCCTTTGAGGTGCGTTTTTTATGCGCTGTTGCTATTCGATTGACATCTGGTTTGAAAACTCTGTCTCATCGCGGTCTGCACAAGTCGCACCACCCTTACCTTTACCATGACCGTCTTTCGGGCCCTGACCTTTTGGTCCAGTTCCATCTTTATTTGGCATATTAATCACCTCCTACCTGCTTGCTAACAATAATTATACAGTCTGTATAAAACGGCCTAAAGACCTTCTACCGGGCTACGGACACCATGTCCTCACTTGTTCAATACATGCATGTAGATCATGGTCGTGCTGACATCTTTGTGGCCTAAAAGTTCCTGGATAGTGCGGATGTCTTAACCCACCCCAACCAAATAAATTGCAGTTTTTAGGATTCCAGTATTCTTGCATTTTCAGAAAGTATCTTTTGCCAAAATTTCGTTGACTTATATTCATTGTATTCTAAACAAAATCGGTCCATGAATACTCAACATCAGGATAATGATAGTTGAACGACCAAGCTCACCTGCGGCAATGGAGTGCAGCGGAATTGCCGTCCGAGTGCAGAGCCTTGATTATGCATCCTGAACAGCGGTATCACCAGTAAAACAAAGATCCTTCTCCAAGCTCTTCCTCGATTTCCAACAAGCGATTGTATTTGGCGATCCGCTCGCTGCGGCTTGCCGATCCGCTCTTTAGGTGTCCTCCATCCATAGCAACGGCAAAATCAGCTAAGAACGTATCTTCCGTCTCTCCGGAACGGTGTGAGAGGAAATAGTGCCAACCTGAATCGCGACACATGCGAACTGCTTCGATGCTTTCAGATACTGTTCCGATCTGGTTTAGTTTTATTAACGCAGAATTCGCTGTGCATTCTTTGATCCCCCTGGCTATATATTGTGTATTGGTGACAAATATGTCGTCGCCGACAACTTCAATTTTTTTGCCATGTTTGGCTGTAAACTGCTTAAAACCTACCCAATCTCCCTCCGCCAAGGGATCTTCCCAGAGAACGATTGGGTATTTCTCGATCCAATCACCAGCGAGAGCAATAAGCTCGCCGCTGCTCATTTTGCCGACATGCGAGCGATTCAGGTCGTACTCTCCATCTCGATCGAGCGCAAAGGAAGTCGCTGCGCTGTCTAATGCAATCGCAATCTGCTCCCCCGGTTTATATCCTGCCTTTTCAATAGCCTGCACGATCGTTTCTATTGCGTCCTCGTTGCTTGAGAAATTCGGTGCGAAGCCCCCCTCGTCACCAACACTTGTAGCCAGCCCCCGATCCTTCAGAATGCCCTTTAGTATATGGAATGTTTCCACAACGTAACGGATCCCCTCCCGAAAAGTAGGCGCGCCAATTGGAACCGCCATGAACTCTTGGAAGTCCACATTATTATCGGCATGTTGGCCACCATTGACGATGTTCATGCAGGGGACCGGCAATCGCCTTGCCCCGGCACCACCAAGGTATTGGTAAAGAGGGATCCGAGCGGATTGAGAGGCTGCCTGAGCAACAGCCATGGAGACGCCGAGTATGGCATTGGCCCCCAGCTTCGACTTGTTCTCCGTTCCATCCAACTCGATCATTCGGCGGTCGATAAGGGCTTGCTCGGATGCGTCCATTCCGATCAGGGATGGGGCAATAATTTCTTTGACATTGGAGACCGCTGTGAGGACCCCCTTGCCTGCATATCGGGAGCTGTCACCGTCACGCAATTCGACGGCTTCATTCTCGCCCGTGCTTGCACCGGAGGGAACAGAGGCGCAGGATTCCGTCCCGTCGCCAAGCTCAACGAAAACACGCACGGTTGGATTTCCTCGGGAGTCAAGGATTTCCATTGCGCGTATCGCGGATATGGTTGGTCGTGTCATCATTTTCTCCTTTTATAGGTTTCGGCCATGCGCGCGATAATCCCCTTACCGACCGGCACTTTTAACGGCCCTCCCGAGTCCTCCACCGCCTCCACCGCCATACCGCGGGCAAGGCCCTGGGTGGGGGTCAGCGCGATTCCCCGCACGCGCTGTGCGTCGAGTTGAGCTAAAACCTCAATGGCAATTTCACCATCCTTTGCGTGCAGCAGCGAGTAGATCGGCGGCAAATGTGCAGCAAAGCGTATATGGACGACGCTGCCGCGCACCGAATCTCCAGGTTTCAGCCGCAATAAACGCCGCCCGCATACTCTCAGCGCCCATTGGCCTTTGGGTATTTGTTTCAGATTTCGCATTTCGATATTCGGATTTGCAATGTTCACACCATTGTGAATTGCTGAAATCAGGCACAGAACTTATAAGCGGGCACACTATTTTTTCTCCTCCTCCGGGCGCCCGTCGGCTTCGAGCGCTTTGCGAACGTGCGCCAGCTGCGCGTTGATCCTCGCACGCTCATGAGAGGACTCAAGGGTGCGTTCAGCCAGTTCGGTGATCCATCGCACTTGACCGCGAAGCGCCCGCCGGCGGCTCGAGTCGGCCGTCAAACCGGCGATGGTTTGAATTGCGCCAAGCATTCGCAACATGATGGCGGCATTGCCCCTGGCGTTGCTCTGAACCTGGTCGAACGATTCAGCCAGCAAGCCTTCAAAGGTCGGCCCAATGGCGACCACAAGCAGCTGCCCGTCCTGGTAGCGACGTGATGAGGGTATTTGCCGAGGCGCCAGCCGCACCAAAATCGCCATCAGATAATCCACGCACATCACGGCCGTCGTCGTGTCGTTGACGCTGGGCGAGAGCGCTTTCAGCGCCATATCCACAATCTGCCGAATACCGAAAGCGAGGTCTTGGTCCACCGTACGGTGGCGGCTGATGCTGAAAGTCGCCTGCAGTGCGGCAATCGTCTCTTGATCCGGCGGGTCTTCCAGTGCGAGTGAGGCCAGCGGGGTGTTCCGGACAACAAACTGGCCGATGCCGCGTTCCATCCGTATGATGGTCCTTCGGTCCCGCGCCAACCGCAGGAGCGACGCGTTATCCACGTTTTGAATGTATCCGCTCTGCCTGGCCGGGACTGTCCGCCAGTATTGATTAGCCGGAAGTTGCAGCGTATGGTCATCATTGTCTTCGCACGACCCTTGTTCCAGTTTTTTCGGAAAGAGCCGGTCAACGGCCTCGATGGTTTCCTGTGCGACCGAGGCGATGACGCTTGAAGCCTGGATCGAAGTGGCAATGTGGTGAATGAAGAACATGAGGGCGCCGACACCTCCGAGCGCCAGTACGAAACCGAAGAACACCGCCAGACTCGGAACAAATGCACCTTCATCGCCGCCGCGAATCGCGCGCAAGACGATCAGACAATAAGTGAAAATTCCGGCAAAGATCCCAAGCACGGTCTGCGTGACGCGGCTGCGCATGAAATTCCGCAGGATTCGCGAGGTGTACTGGCTCGAAGCCAGCGCCAGCGTCATCAGGGTCATCGAAAACGTGACGCCCACCACGGCCATCATCGAAGCGGCAATCGTGGACATCATCCCGCGCGCGCCCTCCGCCCCGGCGCCAAACAGGCGCGGCCACTGGGCCAGCCAGCGGTCGCTTCCGGTGGAGTCTGCTTCGATCAAAGCTACCGCGAAGATAATACTGACCGCGACGATCAGCGCAGGCAAAAACCAAAGACTCGACTCCAGATTGTTCCAAAGTTGTTTGAACTTATTCATGGGTCGGCTCCAGCTTCCTGTTGTGAATTTTCGGACGCCATAATTGTTTCCGCCGCTGAGGAATGCGCTTCGGCTTGAGCCGCGCACAGGCAGGCGCCGAAGATAAAAATGCATCCGGAAAGGTAGATCCACAGCAGCAATGCCATGATCCCTCCGAAGGTTCCATAGACCGCGTTGAGTGTGGCAAAGTTCTTGAGATAGATCACGAAGAGACTGTCGGCCGCCTGCAAAAGAACCGTGGCGCCCAAAGCGGCGGCCCACACTTCGGTAAACCGCGTCGGCCGGCGCGGAGCCAGCCTGTAATACAGACTCAGGCTGAGGAACACCACCAGTAAGGGGATGACAAAGCTTCCCAAAGCATAGACCCAGGAACGGTAACGGCTAACGGGGAAATACCCATCCATCGCCACTTTTGCCAGCACCGGCGCCGCCATGCCCAGAAGGACCGCGCCCGCCGTGATGCCGAGCAGCGCCAGGCCTTTCAGCGGCAGCCGCCAGATGGTGTGCATCTCGGCACCCCAGGCGCGGTTGGTCGCGCTGATGAGGGTAGTAAAACATTGGAGGGCGATCCATACCAGGATGAGAAGGACAAGGGCGCCCGCCTGTTCGCGCGCCGTGATCACACCGCTGATGGTGTCGAAAATATACTGTTGCATCTTGCCGCTGATCGGAACGTAGCTTTCCATATAGGCAATGACCTTTTCCCCGGCCCTGTCCCGGTCAACAAAGAACGAGCTAATGGTGACGAGCAGGATCATCAGAGGAAACAGTGCGAAAAACGCATTGAAGGCGAATGCTCCCGCCCACGCTGTTCCGTCAATCCTCAAAAACTTTTTGAAGGCGAGCCTCAGTATCGCCCAGTCCCTGCGAGTCCCTTGACCAATCCGGCTTGGCATATTCATTTGTCGTTATCTTTCTCCACATTCGTGCGTGCCTTCTCCTCCAGTTATTCCAAGCCCTTAATCGCGAGACGTTGTCTCCCCGGCCGACACCGGCTTAAAATCCACAGCTGCTCCTTTACGGGCATGAGGGGTCATTTCTTCAACCTCAGCAGTCTCGCATTGATGGCCACAATCACCGTGCTCAAGGACATCAGCACCGCGCCCAGGGCGGGAGTGAGCAGTACGCCCCAGGCGTAAAGCGCTCCGGCGGATAGCGGAATGGCGACGACGTTGTAACCCGTGGCCCAGAAAAGGTTCTGAACCATCTTTCGAAACGTAGCGCGCGAAAGCTGAACGACGGCCACGACATCCAGCGGATTGCTCCGCACCAGAATAACGTCGGCAGTTTCCACTGCTACATCGGAACCGGCCCCAATGGCGATGCCCACATCCGCCTGCGCCAGCGCCGGGGCGTCGTTTACGCCATCGCCGGTCATGGCCACCAAAACCCCCCGGGACTGGACATCTTTCACTTTGGAGGCTTTGTCCTGGGGAAGCACTTCGGCGAAATATTCATCCAATCCAACCTGATCCGAGACCCATTTGGCCGTCGCTTGGTTATCGCCGGTAAGCATCAGGCAGCGGATATTCAGCGCTTTAAGGGCATCGATGGCTTGCTTGGCCTCGGGTCGGATGATGTCGGCCAGGGCAATCGCTCCTTTCAACTGCTCGTCAACGAGGACAAACACAACCGTCTTTCCTTGGGCTTGCAGCGGCTCGATGCGCTTGTCGGTGAAATCGATGCTCTGCTCGCGCAAGTAGCCCGGGCTGACCACTTTAATATCTTTGCCCTCGACGCTGCCTTCGGCGCCTTTGCCCGGGATGCTTTTAAAATTTTCGACAGGCAGCTTCTTTTCCGAAGCGTCGGCAATAGCCTTGGCGATGGGATGTGCGGAATTTGCGTCCACGGAGGCCGCGTACTTGCGCAGGGTTTCTTCGTCGATGTCCTGCGAAAGTACCAGTGTGTCGGTCACGCCGAAGCGGCCCTCGGTCAGCGTGCCGGTCTTATCAAAAATGACAGCCTGCAGTTTTCGGGCGCCTTCGAAAGAAACACGATTGCGAATCAGCAGCCCGTTGCCGGCGGCCAAAGCCGTGGAGACGGCCACCACCAACGGCACGGCCAGACCGAGGGCGTGCGGACAGGTGATTACCATGACGGTTACGGCGCGCTCGATGCTAAAAGCAAATTCCTTGCTCATGGGAACCAGCCAGATAAGAAATGTGATGGCGCCGCAACTCAGTGCCACAACGGTGAGCCACATCGCGGCGGTGTCGGCAAGGTTTTGCGTTTTTGATTTGCTTTCCTGTGCCTGTTTGACGAGATCGATGACCTGTGACAAAAAGGAATCCTTGCCGGTGCCTTTGACCTCGATGGTGATCGAGCCTTCGCCGTTGATGGCGCCGCCGATGACCTTGCCGCCGTTCTTTTTGCTTACCGGGGTTGATTCCCCGGTAAGCATGGCTTCATTGACCGAACTCTCACCCTCTACGATGATGCCGTCGGCCGGAATTTTCTCACCGGGTTTGATCAGGACTTTGTCATCTACCGCCAGTTCGTCAAGCGGCACGTCTTTCACGCTGCCGTCGGGCATGAGTTTGTGGGCGTCGGAGGGCATGAGTTTGGCCAGTTCCTCCAATGCCTTTGAAGCGCCCATTACCGATTTCATCTCGATCCAGTGCCCCAGCAGCATGATGTCGACGAGCGAGGCCAGCTCCCAGAAAAACATCTTGCCGGTCAGTCCGAAAACCACGGCACTGCTGTATAGATAGGCGGTGGTGATGGCGACGGCAACCAGCGTCATCATTCCGGGCCGGCCGGATCTGAGCTCATCAAACAGCCCTTTGAGAAACGGCCAGCCGCCATACCAGAAGACGGCGGAAGCAAGACCGAAAAGAGCGTGGATATCGCCGGGGAATCGGATGGTGCCCCGCAGTCCTACCAACACTTGAAGCATCGGCGAGAGGAAAAGAATCGGCAGAGTAATGAATAGGGAAATCCAGAACCGTTTCCTGAAATCCGCCGCCATGTGGGCGTGGTGACCGGTGTGGTCGCTGTCTTTGGCCCCTGCCTCGCGGTTTCCTTTATCCATAGCGTGCCCCATTTCATCCTGCCGGTGTTCTGAATGGTTACCATGTTTCATAATGTTTTTTGATCAGCCGCTTTTACCGGCGTTGCCCGACGACGTCTCTGAATCGGGTCCTTGTCCAGAGGCAACGACCCGTCGGCCCGGCCTCCACAGCTTTCCGATGCCCCAGGCACACAGGCCGAAACCGACGGCCAACACCGCGACGGCGGCGGCATGATTGCCGAACAGATCCGTCAGGGTGATCTGCCCCACGTTGGTGGGATCGTATAAAATGGGGATCAGCGTCTCGTGCAACTGGGCGAAAAGGGCTGTGCCGGCGAGTCCGCCCAGCAGGGCAAAGACCGCATCCATGCGTCCCTCGCCGGCAGCCGCCCAGGTGGTGCCGGGGCAGTACCCGGTCAGCCCCCACCCGATGCCGAAGATCACTGCGGCCAGCCCGGTGGCCACGATGCTGGTGGGCAGGGGCAGGGTGCGTCCCACACCCGCCGACTGGAGCCCGAAAAGGCCAACGGCGGACAAGGCCACCGTCAGAACCATGAACCGGGGGATGTCCGCATCCAGCATCAGGTGCGATCGGGCCATTCGATGGGCATCGGTGGCGCCGATGCGCTGGATGACGAATCCGAAGGCAATACCCGCAAAGAGTCCCAGCCAAATAGTTGTCATTGGATCTCCTCCTTTTCCGCGATCTTGCCGAATATCAGCCGGGCGGTAAGCATGGCCACGGCAAAAATGACGACGCCGAAATAAAGGCCGCTGACGGCCAGTTGCGTCGACCCGGAGATGAAAAGCCCCAGGGTACAGCCGCCGGCCAGCCGCGATCCGAAGAGGATCAGGAAGCCGCCGAAAAAAGTGGCCGCGTACCGTTTTGCCCGGCTGGCGCCGAAGCGCTCTTTCCAGATGGGCGGCACATCGCGCACCGGAATTTCTTTGGATGTCCGCCCGGCGATAAAGCCGCCGATGGCCATGCCCAGCACAAAGGCGAAGAGCCACGAGCCGGGGCCGGGAATGGCCTTGTAGTGGGCATTGGCCGCCGCGTAATCCGGCGCCGACCACTCAAAAAAGCCTTTGAGGAGACTCACGAATCCGCTGGACGAGGCCGGGGGTCCGTAGGTCGCGAAAATAAAGACGATGATGCCCGCCAGGGCAAACGAGGCCGGGACCCATTTCCAATAGGGGCTGCGCTGGTTGTTATTGTGTTCCATGTGGTTTATCCTCCGCAGGAGACATACCCGCTTTTGGAACCGCGGTCGTCTCCGGATGCAGCGGCCGCGCCGCTTTGTTGGGTCGTCTTTCCCTGACGGTTGAAGGCGGCGGATGGGGACATCGTCCCCGGCAGGGCATCGCCTGCAAGGACGTTTTCCGCTGTTTCAACAGGGTAGTAATAGCGTTTATTACCCCATTCCATCCAAGATGCCTCATAGAGCATCACGTCCTCGAAGCCCATCAGCCGGAGCATAAAATATCCGAATGATCCGCGTCGGCCCGAATGGCAGTAGGTGATCACGGCCCTGCCGGGGTCAAGGCCGCGGTAGAGTTTTTGCAACGCCTTGTAAGGCTTGATCGCCTTGCTGTCGGGGGTTGTCCAGTTGAGGGTGTAGTCGCTGTTGGTTGCGCTCGGGATATGTCCCAGCCTAAGCACCGTGCCGTCCGGCGCAGTATTAGGCTTTTCGCCCAGATATTCTTCCCGAGAGCGGACATCCAGGATCTGATAATAGGGATCACCGAGCCGCGGCAGCAGGTACTCGGCCTTCGCCCATTTACGCAGCTTGATCTCGCCCGAAGGGGCCTGGTAGAGGACCGGCTCGGGCTTGCGGGGTGTAGACACCGTTTCTCCACCGGCATCGATCCAGTCGTCGATGCCCCGCTCCAGCACCTTCATGTTCTTGTGGCCCAGCAGATCAAGAACCCAGAAAATATAGGAACTGGTGGCGCCCCCGTCCCGTTTGACCGAATCGTAAAGCACCACGGTGTCGTTCCGGGCGATTCCGTGATCGCCCAGCAGTTGCTGTGCCCTCGCGATCCCCACGAACACCTCGCCCATGTTGCCGGCGGTATCGACGTACTGGAATTGAACCCAGGGCATGCGGACGGCGCCGGGGATCAGCTTCCCCTCAACGTATTTGTCGATTCGGACGTCCACGATCACAAGGGACGCGTCATCCTTGTGGGATTTCAGCCACTCGGCGGTAGCCAGGAAACGGGCGTTGGGATAATCTTTGCCGGTTCCGCCGCTGATCGCCGAGGCCGCCGACCAGTAGACGCCGAGCAGCAAAATCGCGGCGATCGCCGCATAACGAATCAGTTTGCCGTTTTTCATGTCTTTTCCGTCCTTTCCATATTTAATACCTGAATTTTGCATGCGTCGGTCCGGAAAGAGTCTGTTCAATTGTCTTTTTCCGGACCCCTGTCGAATTCGATGATCCTGGAAAATTCCCGGTCCGGCCCTTTGTGGACCCGATGGTACAGCGGGCTCTCTTTCCCGACCCGTCCCCCCATGTCATAGGTGAAATCGGAGACGGCCACATGGCGAATCCAGTATCCGGTCCGCACCGGCCCCACACCATCGTAACAGGAGTGAAAATGCACAAATTCGTTCCGGGGCTCCGGCCGTGTGCTTCGCCAGACCTCGGGCGCTTCCTGAAAAAATACCGGATGGATCCTGTCATGGGTGGGGATGGCGACATCGGCCCGGGGCAGCGTCGCCCGCACTGCGGTTCCTTCGTATAGCTTGGCGCCGTCGGGCATATCCGAACTGTAGAACCGGTTTTCGTTGAAACAGACGAATCGCAACCGGCTCAGATCCCTGGGATCCTCCGGCCGAAAATAATAGCCCACAAAGGGTCCAAACCCGATCATCCGGCCGTCATGCACCTGCTCCAGCCGGGCCATGTACCCATGGGGGACGGCGACAACGTCGTCCGATGACCCATCGGTCCCCTGATCGGACCGGCAACCGGACATCACCGCCGCAAACGCACAGGGCAGAAGCAACGTCAGAGTTGCCGCCTTATAGTTTCCACATGTTTTCATATTATTCTCTTCTTCTCAAATAATTTTTAAATAGGGTAAATCCTGTATTTTATGAAATATTTTACGCACGCGCGCCGAGCAAAGAGAGAGTGAAAATTCCGGCAAAGATCCCAAATACGGTTTGTAACCGTATCCAATGACGTGGACGGGAATCTTCCGGCCGCCGCGGAAATCATGTCAGCATTGGCCGCGTTTCGTTTTAGCGAGAATGCTTCTTGGCAAGCGGTTCTTCATCGACCCAGTATCCCTGACGATTGTAATGTCGATGCAGTCCGGTCTCATAATCCCGAGTCGGCAGAGACTCCTCCGTGTATTCCGGTGACTGCTTGATGGCCGCGCGGGGAAGATTGACGAAGACTTTCGACTCGTCCCAACTAACACGCTCGATCCATTGCGGTGAAACCAGGACCTTTTTCCCCGGCCACCAGTTCCGTGTGTCGATGATCAGATAACGAATCGCCCACGTTTCGTCATCGATGATAAAATCCTCGACGTGGCCGATCTCGCCGTCGGCGGCTTGGATGTGATGACCACTCACGTCGTGCGTGCTGCGCAAATGGGGATCCCACGACGCTTTCTCAGCCCGGGTAGCTTCTTTCCATTTTTTACGGTCACGCACAATGTTGGGAAAATATCCCCACATGTCTGGGCCGCCCCAATACATCGGCCATCCATAAAACCCGTAGTAGGCCTGTTCGAATTGTCGCGAAACGGGCTTGTCACTGTTCAAGGATGGACCGTCCTCAATCTGCTTTTTAGTCAAATCGAGGGAAATGTGCTGCTCTTCTTTATTCACAGCGTCCAGCGCATACGGAGAAATCAGCACCTGCCGGCCCGTAAGCCAGTTTCCCGTGTCGGCGACCAGATAGCGAATCGCCCAGTACCGGTCATCGAAGTAGAAATCTTTGACCTTCCCTATTTCACCGTCGAGGCTGTCCAATTTGTAACCCTGTAGTGTTTTGGCTTTGCTTAGCATAATTGTCCTCCTTTCGTTCATTAAGTTTCGTTAAGGTTTATTCCGTCGCATGCTCGAAATTCCTTTTTTCACCGGCCATGCCAAGTCCGAGAACGCGACAAACCGTTTTGGCGATCACCCATTCCTCGTCCGTGCGAATGACGCGGACCACAACCCGGCCAGCCGCCGCGGAAATCATGACCGCGTTCGCCGCGTTTCGCTTTTCTTCAAGCTCGATGCCAAGGAATCCCAGCCCCTCGCAAATCCGGGCGCGGACTTCCGGAGCATTCTCACCAATGCCGCCGGCGAACACCAGCGTGTCCAGTCCGCCCAACGCCGCCGCGAATGCGCCGACCCATTTCTTGACCTGGTAGCAAAACAGCGCAACCGCTTCAGCCGCCCGCACGTCCTGCGTTTCATGGTCGAGCAGGTCACGCATGTCGGAACTGGTCTCGGATATCCCAAGCAGCCCGGACTGGAGATTGACCATCTCGTTAAATTGCTTCGCGCTCATTTTTTCGGTGCGCGCCAGATACCAAAGCAGTCCGGGATCGAGATCGCCTGAGCGGCTGCTCATGGGCACCCCGGCGGCCGGGGTAAAACTCATGCTGGTGTCCACGGGTTTGCCTTCACGCACCGCCGCCAGGCTCGCGCCGTTGCCGAGGTGGGCGAGGATGACCGGCCGTGTGCCGCTTCCGTTCCGGCCAGGCGGTCCAGTCCTCCCATGAGAAACGCATACGACAACCCGTGAAACCCGTACCGCCGCACCCCCTGCGCTTCGTAGCGGCGAGGGATCGGAAGCAGCCGGGCCACGCGCGGCAGGTCATGGTGAAACGCCGTGTCGAAACACGCCACTTGGGGCAGGTCGGGAAACCGGCGATGAAACGCCTCGGTCAACAAAATTTCCTCGGGCAGATGCTCAGGATCGAATGGACTGAGCCGGTGCAGCTCCGCAACCATTTCCGCAGTGATTCGCTGCGGTTGGCTATACTTCGGCCCGCCGTGCACCACGCGATGCCCCACCGCGGTCAAGGCATCACGCCCGCTGCGTTCTTCGATCCAATCCATCAGAGCGCCCACCGCCACCGTGTGCTCCGGCGCCGTCACTAACCGCGAAAAGTTGTCCGCCGGGTTCACGCCTTTCACCCGCAAGGCGGCCTCCGGTAGTCCAATCCGCTCAATCACGCCCTCCAGAATCCGTCGCAGCGGGTCACCGGCCTCGAACAACGCAAACTTGATGCTCGACGAACCGCCGTTGATCGTCAGGATGCGTGGGTTAGCCGGTTTCATGGGTGACACCTTTGTCATTCTGCGATCCACCTTTCCTTACACCACTTTCTTAAAGTCGATATATCCGCGCTCCACATTCGTGCTGACCAGTTGCACGCGAAGCCTTTGACCGACATCCACGCCTCTAAAACCGCTCTCCAGTCTTCCTTCAATGGGTGGATGAACGAGACGGACCCACGTGCCTTTGTCGGCTGCACCGGTAACGATGGCATCGAACTGCTCACCGATCCTTGATTCCAGCAGCATGGCAGCGGCGGATTTTGTGACCTGCCGTTCCACTTTTTTCGCGGCGTCTTCCGCTTCGGTGCAATGCTTGGCGAGCGCTGCCAATTCATCGTTTTCGTATGGCCGGACACGTCCCGCCATGGCCGCTTTCAGCAATCGCTGGGTAATCAGATCGGGGTAGCGGCGGTTCGGGGCGGTGGAGTGGGCATAGTCCTTGACCGCAAGACCGAAATGCCCGGCGACACTGTCTCCCGGAAGTTGGACGACGTATTCACCCGACCCCAGGAGTTTGATGATGCTGAGGGAAAGATCGGGAAAGCGGAGAGGATCGGCGGCTTTTGCCGATACCAGGAATTGCTCCAGAGCTTTTGCGTCGGGTTTACCGGGCAACGGTGTGCCCTGCTCGGCGGCGAGTTCGATAATCCGCTCCCAGCGTTTGGGTTTGCGAACCACGCGCCGCAGTGATGTAAACTTTTTAGACGCGAGGTATCGTGCGGTAACGCCGTTGACGGCGATCATGAAGTCCTCTATGATTTCCTTAGCCCGGTTCCGGCTATCGGCTTCCAAATCCGTGATCTCATCTCCGTCAAAGACCGGACGGGCATCGATGGTTACGAGATCCAGCGCACCGTGCAGGTGCCGGAGCGCTTTCAGTTTCCGGGCCACGCGGTCCTGGTGTCGAAGGTTCTCGTCGAGACCTTTGACAGCGCTGACCCCTTCCGGCATCGGGCCATTGCCCTCGAGCCAGGCGGCCACGCTGTTGTAGGCCAGCTTGGCCCGGTTACGCACCGTCGCTCGATAAATGTCCGAACGCTGTAGCGATCCATCTCCGGCGATAACCATTTCAATGACTATGGCCAGGCGGTCTGATGCATAGTTGAGCGAGGTAAGATCCGTGGAGAGTTTCTCGGGCAGCATCGGAAACGTCTCGGCGACCGTGTAGACCGAGGTAGTGTTTTGACCCGCATGATCGTCCAGCGCCGATCGCTTTTTGACGACAGCGTCCACGTCGGCAATTGCCACAAGGACCTTTGCGGCCCCGTCGGTCTCGCCTTGGAGGGATTCGGCAACGGTAAGCTGATCCAGATCAAGCGAATCATCGTTATCGATGGAGCACCAGAGAAGGTTCCTGAGATCGCGCGTCGATTCCTCAGTTCGCATCGCCGGCCCGCGGATTTCGTCGAGCTCGGCAAGTGCCTGGTCCGGAAAATTCGGAATAAGTCCTCTTTCCAGCATCGCCCGGCGTGCAATTGTGCTTAAGAGCGAGCGGTGTTGTCTTTCGTCTGTATTCGCCATTATGTCACCTTCATAGATAATATCCTGTTAGCTGGTGTAGATCAAAATAGGCGCGGCTGTCGTTGAGTTGAATGACGGTGAGTGAATTTCTGTTTTTCATCATGGCAAAAATGACCTCCAGTCGGGTTCTTCTATCATCGGTTGGAAAAACATGATGTAGGGTCCCCTACCACGAGCCTGTGATCAACGCAACTTTAGCTTTAGTATTCATCTTTCGTTCTCCTTTTATAGGTTTCGGCCACCTTATTCTATAGGATTACATCTAATTTTTAGCATCAATTATTTTATGCTCGAAATGGCTTTGAAAACATCAAGACTGAACTGGGCCTGCTCCGGTGTGATTCTCATTGCACGTCTATTGATACCCAGGTCTGGTACCCAATACCCTGACGAATTTATAAAACCCATAAAATTTCCAATATTATCATAAAACCTGAAACTTGTTTGCGCTTTCTCCACGATACCGGCGATTTCACCATCCTGGTTTTGCAGCTCCCATTCACCTTTAATGTTATCTTTAGGCTTTAGGGTTAGCTCCTGAGGCAAGACTGAAGTGGAGCCAACGGCCTTTAAAATATCGAGGTATAATTTTATATCGCTGACACTAACTCTAAACTGCCGTTTCTGCCTGGCATCTTTAGGAACCCATTTCTCTGACTCATAAATCAACCCATTGTAACTCCCCGCGCTATCATATATTTTGAAGGTGTCCTGCTCTCTGCTTTTGACAATGCCCAGCAAATTACCGTCCTGATTACGCAGTTCCCACTCATCCTGGCTTCCTTTTTTAAGTTCCAAGGTTAATTCTTCAGAAGACGAAGTGGTAACGAATAGCGGAAAGAAAGAAATCAAAGCCACGTAAAGTGTCATTAGCACCATTTTATAACTTTTAGTCATGACCCTCCTCCCTGATATATTTAAGCGAGCTAATCGCATAGCCATATCGGTAAGGCCGTTTATTTCATCATCGAGGCAAACCGGATGAACCCCGTAAGACAGGGAATGGGATGGATCATGACGCTGAAACCATGCCTCCAAACAACTTCTCGGCATCTTCTCTCCGGCATAATTCCGTTCCCGGCAGTCCAAAACGATATGGATACCTTTACACAAGTATTCGTTGTCAATTAGGTTCTATTTTTTTGGCTGACCAATTCAAACAAAACTCCCCTCTTGTCCATCAGATCGTCGTAAGCACCCATTTCAAGTATCCTACCGTCTTTCATAACCGCAACTGTGTCATATTCCTTTATGATATCCAGGCGATGCACTACCGCAATCAGAGTGCTTGTACCCTTCCAACGATCTTCAAGCAGATGTTGGATATGGGCTTGTGACTCATTGTCGAGCCCGGAGGTGGCCTCATCCATTATCAAAATGGGCGGTTTCTTAAGCAGCACCCGGGCAATCGCTAGTTTCTGCTGTTGCCCGCCGGAAAGGTTGCCCCCCTTGCTGCCGACCTGATATTGCATGCCCATCTCGATGATATCTTCCAAGAACGCTTTCTCGATGAGAAGTTGATTAATACTGGTATTGATCCTGTCCCATACAACCGAGGTATCGTCTTTCGGCTTTCCGAAAAGGATGTTGGTCAGGATCGTTTGAGAATAGAGGTAAACGGAAAGTTGGCAGGATGAAATCTCATCCGGCGATACCGTGTAAACTTTCTCTCTGAAGAGTCTGCGTCCTTCTATAATCTGATTGCTGAGTTGCCCCGGAAGCTCAACAAGCCTGTACTTATTCGGTATAAATTTCAACGCCGCCAGCAGGATCTTGCGGCGTGAATTTTTTTTAATATTTCCAGCGCTCTTTCTTTTTAGATGGTACAAGATCGATTTATATTCATCGATTTCATCCGGGGGAATGAGCGCGATATCCAATCGTTCCTCCTTAGAAGATCGGCTGCCGTAATGCTGAATTGATGCTTCGATCAATTGTGTGCCCAAATGCAAAAGGGGTTCTGTCAGCCCTGCATCTTCCAGAAATTCGATGAACCGTTTATTTTGGGGCAGTTTATCAACCCTAAAGGAGTCTTTCAGCGCTTCACCGAACATCAGGTTTTCAGCCACGCTGGAGCGGTAGAGATATCGGTCCGGATCGTAAAATTCGACAATATCCGCCAGCTCGTCGCCGTATTCCAGCTGAAACGCTTCCCGTACCTGCAAGATTTGATCGACTATATCTCCATACTTTGCCTCCTCCAAGACCGTATCCAGTCCAAAGCGGAGCACATCGATAAAAAGACCGGTCTGCTGAAGCATCAGGATTCGATCATCCTGACTTGGCATCTCCGGCTTTACTTCCTTCTGCGTCCTGACACTTCTTGCCAAAAAAGCATACAAGAGATTCTCTTCGATGCTCCCTTCGAATATGAACGGTTTTTGAGAGACAAAACCGATGGAACAGGCCACGTCCGCCTTGCTCAACTGCGAAACATCTTTTTTATCGATTAAAATCTTCCCCCGGGTGTATTTATACAGCTGCCCAATGCACTGGGCCAATGTGCTCTTACCGCTTCCGGAAAAACCGACCAGCGCCATATGCTCACCATGCTTCAGATTAAAATGGATATCATACAGCAGCTGAACGCCTTCGCCGGTCACAAAATCCATATTTTCAAGTTCGATGTTGCCTTTGAGGTCATAAGGTTTCCGGTCCTTCGGTGCCAGTGCATGCTCGGGCTCGATATCAAAATAGTCCATCGTTCGTCCGTAGGTGACCTGGGCTGTTTGGTAAACCTGGTAAAATTGGATCAGTTCTTTCCAGGGATCGTACAGTTTGTCCTGGGCGGATATAAAGGCAACCAGGGCCCCCAAATCCAGACGTCCGCGAATAGCCAGATACCCACCGGCGGCAAATACCAGAAACCGGCCGAAATTGGTAAACAGGCTGCTGACCCGCTTGACGGCCTGGCGGTATAAATTCCATATAATCCCGATCTTGCGCTGGTTGTTGACCAAACGGCCGAATTTGTCACCTTCAAACGAATAGGTGCCGTTGGCCTGAATCTCATGAATACCGGAAATGGTTTCTCCCGCCTTGCTCGACATCTTGCGCGTGGCGTCAATGCGCTTTTTGTTGTACTGATTGACCCGCTTTTGCAGCACGGGCACCACCAGCATCATCGCCGGAGAAACGCTGAGGGATAGTGCGGCCAAAAGCGGATTCAGCCAAAACAGGTAGCCTGCAAAAGAAAACAACATCAGCAGGTTGGTTGCCGGAACGGCAATCGCCATGCCGACGAACGTTCCCGCTGCTGCAAGCTCGGTGGTCAAAGCGGATATGACCAGGCCGGGTGGGGTTTTTCGATAAAAACTAAGCGGCAGCGTCAGGACGTGACGGTATAATTCATCGCGCATATCCTGCAGGGTCCGCTGCCCGATGATGTTCTGCAAAATGTTGATCAAATACTTCAGTAAGCTGGCCGCAAGCACAGACGCCAGATATATCCCGCAATATCGAACCAACAGATCAAGATTGCTCAGGTTGATCGCTTCATTAACGATTCGTCTCTGCATATCCAGAGGGAGAATATTTGCAAAAACAGTGATGGCAGCGATCATCACCAAAAGGAATTGAAGCCGCTTGTTTTTTGAAATAATCCAAACCCAGAGTGGTTTTTTGGTTATAGAAGAATACTCTTTTGCCATAAAAGCAGCTCCTTCAATAGAAGCCTACGCCTTTTTCTTTAAGATATTTAACCCAAGGATTAAACCAGAATGACTCGTTGTCTTTTTTTTGCTCATGATCGATCTCCTTAGCCAAGGTTCTCTGCCGCGAAACCCCAATGAATCAGCTTATCCAGCACGGCGTTGACATAGTCCGCGCGTCGGTTCTGATAATCCAGGTAGTAAGCGTGTTCCCACACGTCGATGGTCAATAACGGTTTCATGCCGGTGGTCATCGGGCCGTCGGCATTGCCGGTCTTGACCACCTTGAGCTTGGCGCCATCCAGCACGAGCCACGTCCAGCCGCTGCCGAACTGCGAAACAGCCGCGCTGGAAAGCTCCTTCTTGCAGGCGTCTACGCTGCCGAAAGATGCCTCCATTTTCTGCTTCAGTGCGGGGGGTGGTTCACCACCGCCCTTCGGCTTCAGGCTGCGCCAGTAAAACGTGTGGTTCCATGTTTGCGCTGCATTATTGAAGATTGCGGTCTTGTCGGCTGTGCCGGCCGTCTGGGTGATGATTTTCTCCAACGGCAGGTCCGCAAACTCCGTTCCTGCTACCAGCTTGTTCAAGTTATCGACATACCCTTTGTGGTGCTTGCCGTAGTGGAAGCCAATCGTCTTCGCGGAGATTACGGGGTCCAGCGCGTTATCCGCGTAGGGCAGGGACGGTAGGACATGGGGGGCTGCACTTTTGATCTTGTCGGTGTTCATCATTTTTTCCTCCTATGTGATGGGGTATAAGTTTAAATGTTATCCTTCAGGGGCGCGCCGCGTCCAGTCCGTCCGCTGATAAAACTTGAGAGGCCGACCGGCACGGCTCCAATACCGCGCCGGCAAAGCGTCCTCAGGCCTTGAAGAATGCCAGCAGGTCGGCGTTGAGCCGGTCTTTGTGCGTGTACGCAAGGCCGTGGGGCGCGCCCGCGTAGATCTTCAGGGTCGCGTTCCTGACCAGCTTCGATGAGCGCAGAGCCGCGGCGCCGATCGGCACGATCTGGTCGTCGTCGCCGTGAAGGATCAGCGTCGGCACGTCGAACTTCTTGAGGTCTTCGGTAAAATCCGTCTCGGAAAACGCCTTGATGCAGTCGAGCTCGTTCTTGAGACCGCCCTGCATGCCCTGGAAACCAGAAGGCGTCGCGGACGCCTTGGCTGACCTTCGCGCCCGGCCTATTGGTGCCGTAGAACGGTGTCGTGAGATCCTTGAAGAACTGTGAACGGTCGGCGGCGACGCTGGCGCGGATGTCGTCGAACGCCTCGATCGGCAGGCCGCCGGGATTAGCGTCCGTCTTGAGCATCAGCGGTGTTACCGAGCCCATCAGTACGACCTTGGCGACGCGCTGGGTGCCGTGGCGGCCGATATAGCGGGCGACCTCTCCGCCGCCGGTCGAGTGGCCAACCAAGGCGGCGCCCTTCAGGTCGAGCGTTTCGATAAGCTCCGAAAGGTCGTCGGCATAGGTGTCCATCTCGTTGCCATTCCAGGGCTGGCTCGACCGGCCGTGGCCGCGACGGTCATGGACGATGCAGCGATAGCCGTTGGACGCCAGATAGACCATCTGGCTTTCCCAAGCATCGCCGTTGAGGGGCCAGCCGTGGCTAAAGACGACGGGTTGTCCCGAGCCCCAGTCCTTGTAATAGATCTGCGTACCATCTTTCGTCGTAATAGTACTCATTGTTTTTCTCCTCTTTTTGTACTTACACCACTCTCGCAAAGTCGATATAACCGCGCTCCACATTCGTGCGGACCAGTTTCACGTGGAGCCCTTGGCCGACATCCATGCCTCTAAAACCGCTCCCCAGTTTTCCCTCAATGGGCTGATGCACCAGAGAAGGTTCCTGAGATCGCGCGTCGATTCCTCGTCCGTAGGTAAAAGACTGTAGATTTGCTTGCTGACAGGTGTTTGCTTGCCCATCATTTCTTCTCCAAATTTGTATTGCTTGCAAGCCCTGACCGGTGCGGAGACGTCGCCAAAGCATCGTTGACGATTGTCTGGGCTTCCTCCAGGATTCGCCGCAGATGATCCGCTCCACGAAAGCTCTCCGCATAGATCTTGTAGATGTCTTCGGTTCCTGACGGACGCGCCGCAAACCATCCGCTTTCGGCTATTACCTTCAATCCGCCGATGGGCGCGCCGTTACCCGGCGCACGGGTGAGGACCGACTGTATTTTTTCACCCGCCAGCTCGGTGAGCTTAACCTGCCGGCGAGAGAGTTTCGCCAACCGTTCCTTTTGATCCGGCGTGGCGGCCGCCTCAACGCGGTCATAGGCAGGCTCACCGAACTCGCGCGTGAGTTCTTGGTAGATTTCACCAGGATCACGGCCCACCCGGGCCGTAATCTCCGCTGCAAGCAAAGCAGGGATGATCCCGTCTTTATCCGTCGTCCAGACGCTGCCATCCCGACGGACAAATGACATGCCCGCACTCTCTTCACCGCCGAAGCCAAGCGAACCGTCCAGCAAGCCGTCCACGAACCACTTGAAGCCAACCGGCACCTCGTAGAGCTTCCTGCCAAGTTTCGCGGTAACGCGATCAATCATCCGGCTGCTCACCAACGTTTTGCCGATCGCCGCTTCTTTGCGCCACTTCGGCCGGTGTTGGCAGAGATAGAAGATGGCGACGGAAAGGTAATGGTTGGGCGGCAGCAATCCCGCGCTGCGGGTGACGATTCCGTGCCGGTCATGGTCGGTATCGCAGGCGAAGGAAAGGTCAAAGCGGTCCTTCATTCCTATCAATCGCTGCATCGCATAGACCGAGGAAGGATCCATGCGGATCTGACCGTCCCAATCGACCGTCATAAATCGAAAAGTCGGATCCACGACCTCGTTCACGACGGTGAGGTTCAACCCGTAACGCTCGGCAATCGGCCCCCAGTAATGGACTCCGGCGCCCCCTAGAGGGTCCACCCCCAGGCTGATCTTTGCGCCGCGAATGGCATCCATGTCAATCACATTGCCGAGGTCGCTAATGTAGGCATTAAGGAAGTCGTGCCGGTGCGTCGTGGAGGCATGAAGAGCCTTTTCGAAAGGAAACCGTTTCACACCCCGCAGGCCAATCTCGATAAACCCGTTTGCCTTCCCCTCAATCCAATCAGTGACGACGCCTTCCGCCGGCCCGCCATTTGGGGGGTTATACTTAAAGCCTCCATCATGGGGCGGATTATGTGAAGGCGTGATTACGACGCCGTCGGCGAGCCCGGTCTTGCGACCGCGGTTGTAGGTGAGAATCGCGTGGGAGATAACAGGCGTAGGGCAATATTCATCCCCTTGCGCGATCATGACTTCTACACCATTGGCCGCCAGTACCTCCAGCGCGCCGGCAAAAGCCGATACGGAGAGCGCATGCGTGTCCATGCCGAGAAACAGCGGGCCATTGATTTGATGCTGTTTGCGGTACAGGCAAATAGCCTGACTGATGGCGAGAATATGCCATTCGTTGAAATCCTTTTCAAATGCGGAACCACGATGCCCCGAGGTGCCAAAGGCAACCCGTTGCTCAGGCACCGAAGGGTCGGGAGTTTCCGTATAGTAGGCCGTGACGAGTCTGGGTATGTTCACCAGCATCGATGTCTCGGCCTGCTTTCCTGCAAAAGGGCTTACCTTCATGGTGTTTTTCTCAAATTCCCGGCTATCCGCACCTCGACCCAGTGCTCCTTATGGTCGTCAACAAGCGGGATGGTCCCGTCGGGTTGTTCAATGCCGTCCACGCTCACGCGCATCGCACCATTTCCGATAGGCTCCTGCACGACGTCGATGTGGTAGACGGTTTCCCGATAGCGGTAGTGCAGCTTGAACCCCTCCCAATCCGCCGGGAGGCACGGCCTAAAACGCAGTCTATCCACTTCAAGTCTGAGCCCCAGGAGGGATTCCACCATCAGCCGATACAGCCAGGCGGCCGAGCCCGTGTACCATGTCCAGCCGCCGCGGCCGGTATGTGGCGGTACCGCATAGACGTCAGCCGCAACGACATACGGTTCCACTTTGTAGGTGCCGGCATCATCGGTTGATCCGGCATGGTTCACCGGGTTGATCATGCCAAAGAGCTCCCACGCGCGCCGGTTGTCCCCCATCCGGGCAAAGGCCATTGCCGCCCAGATGGCCGCATGGGTATACTGCCCGCCGTTTTCTCTAACACCGGGGACATACCCTTTGATATAGCCAGGGTTCAAATCCGACTGGTCAAACGGCGGATCCAGAAGCTGGATCAGATTATGCTCGCGGCGAACGAGGCGCTGATCCAACGCTTCCATGGCCATGCGCGCACGATCATGATCTCCCGCACCCGAAAGAACAGACCAGCTTTGTGCAATTGAATCAATCCGGCACTCAGGGTTAACCGCGGACCCCAGCGGCGAGCCGTCGTCGAAATAGGCTCGGCGGTACCACTCGCCGTCCCAGCCATGCCTATCGATATTGCGGCGCAGGTGAGATGCCTCCTTTATACAACGCTCGGCGAAAGGCTCGTCGCCACGCATTCGGGCAACCTCGGTGAAGCGCATGAGCACCTCATACAGGAAAAAGCCCAACCACACGCTTTCGCCTCGGCCGTGTATGCCCACCAGGTTCATGCCGTCGTTCCAGTCACCGGAGCCGATAAACGGCAGGCCGTGCTCACCGTATTTGAGGCTGCTGAGGATGGCGCGGACACAGTGCTCGTAGAGACTCGCCGTCTCTTCAGCGCGCCCGGGCAAATCGTAGTAAGAATCTTCATCCGCCTTTACCGGGCGACCCTGGACAAAAGGGATGGATTCATCCAACACCCCGGTGTCACCGGTGGTGAGAACATAGCGGCAGGTCGTAAGCGGCAGCCAGAGGTAATCGTCCGAACAGTGCGTGCGCACCCCCCGGCCCGCCGGCGGATGCCACCAGTGCTGAACATCTCCCTCCGGGAACTGACGAGACGCGCACAGGAGCAAATGCTCGCGAACGAGATGCGGCCGGGCGTGAATAAGGGCCATCACGTCCTGCAACTGATCGCGGAAACCAAAGGCGCCCCCCGACTGGTAGGTTGCGCTTCGCGCCCAAAGGCGGCACGCCAGGGTCTGGTAAAGCAGCCATCCGTTGGCCATCACGTTAAAGGCCGCGTCGGGTGTTTCCACACTTACTGCGCCGAGGGTATGCGTCCAGTGCTGCCAGACTCCATCGAGGGCGTCGCTCGCAGCGGATGATCCCCGAAAGCGATTGTTGATCTTAGCGGCATCGTCGGGGTCTTGTCCGGCGCCGAGCCTGAAGACGATCTCACGCTCCTGCCCGGCGGCCAGATCGAAGCTCACCTGGATCGCGGCGCAGGGATCCAGAGCAGCTCCAACCTTGCCGGAAAGGCGCGTTCGCATCATTGCCGCCGGTCTTCGCAGCGACCCGTTGCGCCCCAGGAATTCAGTCCGGCTGCCGGTTACGGTGCGGGTCGCATCGTCCACATCGAAGAAGGCCGTCCGGTTTCGGAATTCCGTATTATAAGGGTTTCGCGCAAACAGTGCGCCGCTATTCGGATCAATTTCGGTGATCACATGCATGCTCGACTTCGGCCGCAGGTCGCCAAGAACCCATTCCACATATCCCGTAGCCGAAAGTCGCCGAGACCGGCTGGACTCGTTGCGAATTTTGAGCACCGTAAACTTGATCGCCGCATCCAGAGCCACGTAAACCCACTGCTCGGAGCGGATGCCGCGCTCGGTGTGTTCAAAAACACTGTACCCGAATCCGTGCCGGGTGACATACGGCGTAGCCCCGCGGCAGGGCAGCGGCGTCGGGGACCAGAAGTGGCCGCGCTCTTCATCACGAAGGTAAAACGCCTCTCCGCTCGCATCACTGACAGGATCGTTTCCCCAGGGCGTGAGGCGGAACTCGTGGGCATTTTCGCTCCAGGTATAGGCTGACCCGCTCTCTGAAATGACGCTGCCAAAGTGCGGATTGGCCAGCACATTCACCCACGGCGCCGGCGTCACCTGCCCGGGAGCGGTGGTAATGACATATTCGCGCCCATCCGGTGTGAAGCCGCCCATCCCGTTGAAAAATGTCAGATCAAGGCGTGGCAATGGCGCGACCGCCGAGGTTTCGGCACGCTGAGTTCGGGCCGGGGCAAGAAGAGGCACGGCGGCTTCCACCGGACTGCGAGCGTCGATCTGGTCCGCCAGCGTCCCCCGGCTGTCGCTAATGACGGCGTGAGCGACCGTTTGGATCAGGATGCGGTCCTCTTCTGCAATCTGGTCCACCGGTCTAACGAAAATGCCGCCGGGCCGATCCGTCACGTTGGCTTCGATGCCTGATGCAATCAATCCCATGATCTGGTCATGGAGGAGTTGGCGGTAGCCGGCGTGATCTTCATTCCAGATCACCAGGTCCACTGCCAGTCCTTTTAGACGCCAGTAGGCGTGGGCCTGGACGAGTTGACGCACCAGGTCGATATTGGCCGGGTCGCCAATTTGCAGCAGTACGATCGGCAAGTCGCCGGAAATGGCATATCCCCAGAGACCGGACTGACCGCGGTCGTTCTTGATGAGGAGGCCCGGGGCTGCGCGCAGCGAAGAATTGGCGTATAGGATTGAGCCGGCCAGGCGCCCGTAAAGCTGCGCGTCGGCCTCGCTGGCATTGATCTGCCGTAAGACCACCTGGCTGTGTGACCAAGCCAGTTCGAAGACGCGGTCTGCAAGACGCCGGTCCTGGTATTTCCCGACCAGGCTCAGACACGCATCGCGGGTTTCAGCCATACCGGAGACCATGTCTATCGTTACCGATTCTTCGGGATCCAGCGTTACCCGGCAGCGGATGGCAACAACCGGATCGAGCACGGAGCCTTGGCTGTTCGAAAGCGCCGCAGGTTCGTTCATCGCCTGGGGATCGGCGATGGTTCTGCCGCGGCCGATGAACCGCATGCGATCGGTCTCATAGGAGACCTCTTCGATCCGGGCCCCATGCACGGCCATGAGGTGGAACATCCAGGGCAGGGGTTCGCCCTGAGAGCGGGGCCGGCGGGTGCAGAGAATCGCTTGCTGCGGGCGGTGGATTTCGGTTTGAACAAAGAGATTGCTGAAGGCCGGATGCAGAGCGTCCGCAGCCGGCGAGGCCAAAACCACTTCCGCATAGCTGGTAACGTCGATCGCGCGGCGCGTGCGCCCGCGGTTGGTGATGCGGACGCGGCGCAGTTCGATGTCATCCTCGGGCGAAACAGCGATCTCGGCATGGGTGTCATAGTCGTGGTCGCGGCCGCGAAACTCGGCGCGTCCTTCCGAGAAGATCGCCTCGAAATGCTTTGAGCGCTTGAGTGTCGGCTGATATGCGGTCGACCAGAACTCCCTGCTTTTCAGATCGCGGATATAACAGAATGCGCCCCAATGGTCACAGGTTTTGTCTTCGCGCCAGCGCGTGACGGCAAGGTCCTTCCAGCGGCTGTAACCGCCGCCGGTATGGGTAATCATCAGGTGGTATCGGCCGTTCGAGAGAAGCTGCACTTCCGGGTTCGGCGTATCGGGACTATTGAAAACGCGAATGGGCGTCTCTGCAGCGCCGGAGGCCGCAGCCTGCTCCGAAATCTCCGTTGTGTGCGCATAGAACGCCGTCGCCTTGGGAATCCGCTCCTGGAGGAGCAACAGGGTCGCCTGGAACATCGGATCCGACGCAAAGCGCTTCTGCATCGGGCGGTCCAGGAGCAGATGCGCCAAAGAGAGCAGGCTCATGCCTTGGTGGTGGGCCATGAAGGACCGAACCACAACGCTCGATTGCCCGCGCGGCAGTCGCGACGGTGTGTAGTCGACGGCTTCATAGAAGCCGTAATCTCCTTCAAGCTCTTCGGCTGCAAGTCGCTGCAGATTCAAGCAGGCTTCCTCGGGCGCCACCATCAGTGCCAGCGCCGAGGCATAGGGCGCAATCACCAAATCCTCGGCCAGCCCGCGTTTGAGCCCCAGACCTGGAACGCCAAAGGCGCGGTATTGATAGTTCAGATTCACATCGACGGCATTGTAACCACATTCCGAAATACCCCACGGCACCCCACGTTTTTTAGCATATTTGATCTGCCTGACCACCGCCGCCTGACAGGTCTGATCCAGCAGCGTATCTGCGTATGTCGGCATTACCAAAAGCGGCATCAGGTATTCGAACATCGAACCGCTCCAGGAAAGCAGGATCGGTTCCCCATCGGCAATTGTAAGCAGTCGTCCCAGGGCAAACCAAGTCTCCTGCGGCAGTCGTCCCTGGGCAATCGCTACGAAGCTGGAAAATCTTGCTTCCGAAGCCAGCAAATCATAGTAACTCGTGTCCCGGCGTTGCTCCGCAGCGTTATAGCCGATCGACAGCAGGTGGCGTGTCTCGTCATACAAAAAGCCATATTCCATTTGGGAAAATGCGTCGCATTGCCGGGCAAGTCCTTTGATAGCTTCAATCCGTGCTTTAGCGCGGCCGCTTGCCTGGAGGATGAGCCGACGAAGCTCACTGAACTGCTGGTTTTTTTCGGAGTTTTCCTCCCCACCGAGGCGATTCTCAATGGCCGGCAGCCACTTTCCTTCAAATCCGGCCAGTTCACGCAGCGTGGGAATTTCATCGAGACCGCCAAACCCGTTTAAACTGTCTGAAGCGGCCGGCAGCAAGGTCCACGGCGTTAGAAAGGTCAGCTCATCGAGGGCGTCTTGACATTGCCGGGCAAAGGCGCGAGCCCACCCCTTCACTCCGCTTTCGGATCTTTCGGGGTCGGCATCAAGTCTGTCCATCACTTTCGCGGCAGATGCCGCCAGTCGTTCAAGGCGCTCCCGTGTCGCTGCGAGCGTGGTTGGCCGGGAATCGGTTGCGATCGTTAGATCCTGCTGAAGTTGAGCGAGCCGGGCCGCAATACCTCCTTCCGTCGCTCCGGCAACATCCATGAGAATTTCGAGTGTGTCACTGAGCCCCTCTATCCATCGCGCCCCCAGGATCTTTTGATCGGGGAGGGCAAGCAGACCCGGCCGCAAGGTCAGCAGATGCCCCGCCAGATTTCCGCTGTCCACCGACGAAATGTACGCGGGCGGCAGCGGTTTCAGAGACAGCGTATCGTACCAGTTGTAAAAGTGGCCCTGGTGCCGATCCAGGGTCTCCATGGTGTGGAGTGCTTTTGCTGTTCGTTCAAGTAGTTGTCCGGCCGAAACATAGCCGAAGTCGTAGGCGGATAAATTGGCCAGCAGCGCAAGGCCCATGTTGGTTGGCGACGTCCGATGCGCGACCACGGGCGCAGAATGCGCTTGATAGTTATCCGGCGGCAGCCAATGATCTTCCGGTCCGACAAAGGTTTCGAAGAAGGACCAGGTCTTTCGGGAAAGCTTCCTAAGAAAGCGGGTCTGCTCAGCCGCAAGCTGCGTTCGCTGGCGGGTGAGCGGCCGGCTGATCCACCAGGCGATGGAAGGAGAGGCGAACCAGAGACCCAGGATAAGCCCCGCCGCGCTAAGCGCAACCGGTCGCGAAATGTACAGATAAATCACCGTAGCGACGGCCAGGAAAGGGGCAAATCCCATGGTTTGCCAGGCGGCGGCAAGGTCCGTGCGGCTTTGGCGATCCGCGTCGTTGGACGGGTTCCACTCCAGAATTCGTTTGTGGGTGAACCCCATCCGCCAAGCCGCACGCACAATCGCATCCAGACTGAAAAAGGCCTCATAAGGAAGACAGGTGAGCGTAAAGGCCGCCTGGACGGCGTGCCGGCCGGCCGTGCGTACCGTGGCCGCAAGATGCTGACGCAGGCTCACATCGCCCGGTTTCTGAAACAGATCCAGCAAAAAGGCCATCCCGGAGGGGATCAGGATAATTGCGATTACGGCGAGGGTCCATAACCAGGGCGGGGACAAGACGGTCCAGCCGATGAGCAGCAACACCGTCAACGCCGCCGATACGAGGCTCCTGCGAAGATTGTCGAAAATCTTCCAGCGCGACACCCCGGAGAGCGGATTCTTTCGGCGGCTTCCGGCCGGACCGGGAACGCGCGGCAGCAGCCAGCGGGCAATTTGCCAATCCCCGCGAATCCAGCGGTGCCGGCGGCTCACATCCGCGCTGTAGCGGGATGGGTATTCCTCATACAGCAGCACGTCGCTGAGCAGCCCCGCCCGCGCATAGCATCCCTCCACCAGGTCATGGCTGAGAAACCGGTTATCGGGAAAGCGTCCCTTGAGGGCCCGCTCAAACGCATCCACATCATAGATTCCCTTGCCGATGAACGAACCTTCACCGAACAGGTCCTGGTAAACATCAGACACAGCGCGCGTATAGGGATCGATGCCGAGCTCGCTGGCGCACATGCGCGCATACCGCGACCGGTTTGTGCCGGACAGGCTCGCCGCCACCCGGGGCTGAAGGATGCCGTATCCTGCCGTGACCCGCTGCCGGTTTTCATCGTAGCGCGCCCGATTCAGGGGGTGCGCCATGGCTCCCACGAACTGCCAGGCCGAATCGCGCGGAAGCTGCGTATCGGTATCCAGGGTGAGCACATATTTCACGTTCGATAACACGGCGATGTCCCCAACGATGGGAGCGATGCGAGTGCTCGTGTCGCCGCGCAGAAGCGCATTCAAATCCGCAAGCTTGCCGCGCTTGCGCTCGTAACCCATCCAGATCCGCTCCAGTGGATTCCAGCGGCGCGGACGATGAAACAGAAAGAACGTGTCGGCTTTTGGGCTGCGGTACTTTTCGTTCAACGCCTGCATTCGCTTTTGAGCCAGCCGCAACAACGCTTCGTCCTCCGGGAGCGTTTCCTCATGCGCGTCCCGGAAATCCGTCAGCAGACCGAAGTGCAGGTGCTCATCTCGATTGCCCAGAAATCGAACTTCCAGCGTCTCGACCAGATCCTCAATGTTTTGCGCGCTCGTGATCAGTGTCGGGATCACGACCAGGGTGCGCGATTCCGACGGAATTCCTCTGGAAAAGTCCATCCTCGGCAGCAGGCGCGGTTTTGCCAGTAATGTCGCCAGCCAGTTCGTCAGCGCTACGGCCAGCTGACTCGCGCCGAGCAGCAAGGGGAGGCTTACCAACACGATCAGCCAATCCGGACACCCCGCGGCCTGCACCTGCGCCAGCAGGCTCCCTGTGAAAATAGCGGTCATCAGTGTGATGGCGCCTAAATAGGAGAACAAAGGGAAGCGGCGGATAAATCCTTGGAGTACCTCAAGAGGAGATCGGCGTACGTGTGCCGTTTTTTCGAGTTGCCGCAAGCCTTCGTCGATCAGATAGAACCCGACATGAGCCGCCTGTTCGTCGCTGTTACCCTTGGATGCGGCCGTGCGCGCCAATCGGATCGCTGCGTGGGCCACCTCGCTTTCAGATCGCCGGCTGCTCTTTGCAATCTTTTCCACGATGTGGCGGTAGCGATCCCGGGTGACAAAATCCATTTTGCCGTAAACATCGCCGGGATCCGCAGCCAGGGTCTGCTCGACGTTGCTCATCGTCTCGACGAACTCGCGCCAGTCCATTGCGTCCAGGAAACGGAGGCTGCCGATGCTGTTGCTCATCGAAATCTGGTCGGCCGCTTGTTGACGATTCTCCGAGCGAACTACCTGCTCGATGGTCGATCCGGACTCGGAAAGTCGCTGTTCAATCCAGGTAAGCGGCAGTGCCAGAGCAGGTCCCTGGCCCTGCAATCGGCGCGAAAATTCGGCGACAAATGAACCCTTTAGCGACGGGCTTGACCGGGCCATATCCGCGATTACGAGAATCAGGCTCTTCGGGTCTTTTCCCGCAATCTCGGTCATCTGGTCGGCCCAGTAATCGGCGCGGTTGCGGTCCGCCAGGACGGCGGCAATCCGGGCGCCAACGCGACGCAGATTCTCGATCAGGGCAAGACGCAGCATGATCGGGACGGCCCACAATTCGCCAAGCTTCAGGATAGTCAAGGTTTGGTAGGCGGCCACGAAACTGCTGAGACTTTCCGGGTCCGCCCGCCCATCACCGTGCGAGATAATCTCCAGCGCAATGTCGTACACGCGGGGGAACCCGGCCGATGGGCCGTCCAGCAAGCGCGGCAGGGCCCGGCTGTAACCCTTGGGCAAGTGTCGTCTGGCCATGCGAACCTGTTCTTCGATCAGATAGAAGTTGTCGAGCAGCCATTCTCCCGCCGGCACAATCCCACGGTTGGCCTTAACCGCCTCCGTCAGCAGATTGCGAACTCCAATCAGGACATCTTCATTCTCACCGAGGCGCGTCAGCAACCGGTCCGAAGCGCGTCCCAAATTCAGCTTGTGCGAGCTCGCCAGCGTCTTGCCGTGCCGCTTCATCTGGTCGCTGCTGAACAGTTCCGAGCGCAGCGGCGGCTCGTCGCCGGCAACCACCTGCACCAGGCCGATTTTGCCCGGACGAACCTTCAAATGGCGCAGGGTTGTGAGAATCTTCTTGCCGCTCACCCTCACTGTTTGGACCTCCTTTTTATGACATGAAATGCGATGTGCATGGCATACGGATTTTGCCGAAAAAATACGATCTGGCCTAAAATGGTTTTAACCAAATTGAATAGAACTTTATAGCTCTAAGTCTCTTTTCTTTCGTTCAAATTCCTCCTTGTCGATTTCACCTTTTGCGTAACGCTTCTTCAAGATATCTAAAGGGGTTTCAATGATCGCGCCATCAGTGCCTTTTGATTTTTGGGACTTAAACAAAAAATAAATAACGACACCGACTAAAATCAAAACTATTAACCACATAAATCCTCCACCATAACCGTATCCCGTCATATGACCCCAGTTTCCCATAGGACTATCGTATGGACCTCGCGCACATGCAATAAATGAGAGCGGTGCAAGTGTCAAAAACATAAAAAATATTCTCTTCAGTCTCATACATTTATCTCCTTAGGATATAGAATCGAAAATTTATTTTAACTTCCTTTTCAATTGTAGAGGCAAATTGCTCTAATTCAAAACGCAAGTCAGGAAATATATTTTGTCAAGTCCCGCATGGCCTTCACAATATCTTGGATCGCCTCGTGCATGCCTTCAGCGCCGGAGCTTATTCCCGGTTTTCCTTCCTTCGCGATGTTGCCATGAAACTCGGCTTTGATTTTTTTCAAATTTTGAGCGTGTTTTTCAAACTGCAGGCGATGCGCCTCTTGCATGTCTTTAATGGCATCGGAATGAATCTGTCGGATGAGTTCTTCGGCCTCAGCCATTAATTGCTCGATATTCTTGGATTCCAGGTTCTTTGGCATGATGTTTCCTTTCCGCTTTGATTAGATTCTGCCCGTTAAGAGCAGGATCAAAAGGATAAGCACTACCAGTCCGACCCCGCCGCTGGGTGTATACCCCCACGACCGGCTATGCGGCCAGATTGGGATTATTCCCACCAGTGCCAGTATCAAAATGACGAGCAATATTGTTCCCAGTGACATGATTTGTCCCCCATTTCATTTCATTTTATTTACTGAATTCAGCCATGGCCTTTTTGTAGGCGTTGCTCAAATCCTCCATGGCCGCATCGATACTTGATTTCAGCTGGTCCCACGCATTTTCGCCGGCAGAACTCAGCTCCTTTAACTTTTCAGACACCTCGTCCCGTTTTTGACGCAATGCCGTCAGCTGTTGTTCAGCTTTTACCTTCGCATCTTCTTCCAGCTTTTTCGCCTTTGCCTGCAGTTGATCAATTTCCTGCTTGTATTCAGCAAGTCTTGTTTCAGTCTGTTCCCGAAAGGCCTGCATCTGCTCCTGGGTATAGGTTTTGGTTGCCTGATAAGCCTCCCTGGCCTCTTTTTTGACATCTTCCTTGGACCCGTCTGCGGACTTGCTCTGGTCTTGCTCCTTATCACCGCAACCCGGCAAGGCGACCAGGGCCAGCAGCAGCATGCTTGCCAATAACAGCCTTACGAACATCACATTTTTCATTTAAAAAACCTCCTTCAGCTTTTGTCCATTCCCGGAACGCCTTCAAATCTCCCTGATGTTTATAGAAGGTAATGACAAGGGTAGATCAAAGGTACAGCGCCGGACTACACCTGATTGAAAAATTAAAAAATACGGTTATGGAAATCGGGAAACGGTAGCGTCGATGCCCGACTCAAGTTCTGTCTTGACTTCATCGATTCGGTCCTTGAGTGATTTCCAGCGATCATCTTCTGCATGTCTAAATTCTTCCATCAGTTCCATGACCGTCTCTCTTTTGCTCTTTAGTTCTTCAAGGGTTTCTAAATATTGGCGTCTTCCCTCGGAATCAATCCGATCCGCACGCTTGCTGAGATTTTCAATTTTTAAATTCAACTCCTTGAGTTTTTCTTCAGCGATTTGCTGATATGTTTCTTTTGTTTCCATCTCGCCCTCCTTTGAAGAACCCGGCAGTCCCGCACTCACGCGACAGGGAATGGACGCGCTGTTGCGGTTCAATTATTATCATCCGACATCAGGATAAGGTTTGAAGCCCCCTGCATCACGTCTTTACCATCAGGACAGGGATATTTGCATCCTTGTGGACTACACCATGCCTTGCCGCCAGGTGCGCCTCCTTCTGACCCGTCTGTCGGAACAAGAATCTTAGAAATCATATCCCCTCCGTTACCGTTAATCTTCTTCAACTTTTTTTGCCTACCGCCTTGTATTTATAATTCAATTTTTGTGCCAGATTTCTAAGCCGCAGGGTTGCAGACCTCATCGTTCTGATTTATCTGAACATTCAGTTTAAAAAGCATTTTCAGGACCATAATTAAAAGCTACATAAAAAAGGTCATATTCGCGCAAGTGGTCATATATGACCCTTTTTGTGCAACTTGGGTGTTATAGGTGGTATCGGATGTCAAATTTACGCATGAGGGCGAGCAAGGTGATGCGGTTGGCTTTTGTTTCCCAATTATATGATGCATATAAAGGGCGCATTAATAATGCACGCTGACCGTCAGCGCCATATCTTGCCCATTGTAAAGGAAGCCGGCGGCAGAAAACGAAGGTGCGCCGAGCAAGGCTGTTGCGTCGTTTGAAAAACCGTAGCCTTCCGTTGGGATCTCCAGCCGATTGGTGTCAAGTTTGCCGTCCATATTTTCATCGTGAATGACCGCAAAATCATAGGATTCGGGCGGGATATCCGAAAAGTCGTCATACGGCTGCGCATTCTGAATTTCTGTCGAAGCGAAGCCCGGGGTCCTTCCCCAGGTTTCGCATGGCACTATCCGGAAGAGAATAACGCTCGCCTATTTCTTCACGTTCAGGTCATTCTTTACGGATTTGACCCCGCCGACGCTTCTTGCGATTTCACCCGCTTTATCAACAGCCTTTTGGGAATCAACAAAACCGCTAAGTTGAACGACGCCTTTGTAAGTTTCCACACTGATCTCAAATGACTTGAGAAAATCATCGGCGGCGAGCAGCGACTTTACCTTGGTCGTGATGACCGAATCGTCAACGTATTCACCCGTACCGGACTGTTTGGATGTCGAGGCGCAGGCCATAAAGCTGGCGATCAGCATTATAATTACACAATAACGGATAAATAAATTTCTATTTTTCATAGCAATTACTCCTTTCGTTGTTTTGTTTTTGTGAACGAATTAATGAATCGACGGACTGAACGACCCTCGTCTTTAAAGCCGGACTTACTATGCCGTCATACCGGACTTAATGCGGCATCCAGAATTGGTATGCGCCTATTTACCCGCCGGATTCCGGTTCGGAGGCCGGAATGACAAGTCGCTTTGCGACAACCTGAAACTTGCTTCGCCTGAAGGTTAGGGGTATCCACCATCCCCGAAGCGGACACTAAGCCCCACCGGGTTGTCCTTTTTCCGATTCCAGAATTTTTCCTTTCAACTTATGGATCTCCTTCTTCAAACTTCTGACATCAAGGGTTTTCCTCATCAGCTTGGGTAAGATCAGAATCGCCACAATCGCCCCGCCGATCAGAGCAGAATTAAAGGTCAGGGCGGCTACAGACAGCTGAAGATTCCAGATGATGAATTTAAGCTCCAGAGGCATGCTATTCTGTATCGTGGGGATGATAATTCCCAGGAGAAGCAAAAAAGTGATGATTAATGAAAGGTACATAATTTTTCTCCTTCAGGCCCGGCGATGGATCGCTGGAATGGCCTGGGCGTTAATCAGAGAATGAAATGCCGATAGTTAAGGGGTTTCATATTTTAGATTGACTTTATGCCTCCCATAGGATCATGCTTATTTTTTTATGCTTATCAATTCTCCACTTTAGCCGATTCTTCTTCTCGCATCTTTTTTTCCATTTTGGCCAGAATTTCGGCTGTGCTTTTTTTCAGCTCTTTAGTCCCTCCGGTTCTTTGATATGCGATAACCGCAATGATCAACGCAATAATCGCAATGAGAAAGTTTAAAATGTACATAATAGTTCCTCCTTTCTTTTCTTAGAATTATTTTGCCTCGGCGACATTCTAAATCCCCGAGGCTGTGCCATAGAGTTCAATCCGCGGCATGCGCTCTGGTCTCCCCCGGTATTTTGGAATCCACTATTTGTGAAGTCCAGAAATCATATGGTAAAATGACCTGTGCGCTTGATTGAGAAGATTGAGCCATTTTGCAACATCAGGGGTTAGTTCTTGACTTCCCGCCGGCTACAGGGGTTTGCACCCCTGAATGACCCTGACCAACACGATGATAACGGCAACCACCAGCAGGATATGGATGAACCCTCCCATCGTTTAACTGCTCACAAATCCAAGCAGCCACATGATTACCAGTATCGCAGCAATCGTTCATAACATTTTTATGATCCTTTAAATTTTCTCCAGACCGCAAACGGTATTCCTCTTCGCTCCTAAACGAATGACCAACTCATTGCATCCGGAATCGGGGGCGCTTTTGATGTCAAATCCCATCTTTTTTCCGAGTGCCAGCATGTTCTTGTTATTATATAATACGAGGCCGTGTACCATTTTAAAGCCTTGCTTTTCGGCAATGGACAGGCATTTTTCCAGCAGGTTCGACCCAATGCCCATTCCTTGCCAGGCATCACCCACCAGAACGGCAAATTCACCCGTCTTTCCATCCGGATCGCCGATGATTCTGGCGACTCCCAGCATCCTATCGATTTTTGAATCTTCATCACCATCTTCATCCAGGGCGACCAGCGCCATCTCTCGATCGTAATCGATCTGGGTGAAGCGGGCCAGCATTTTGGGATTCAGTTCTTTTAACGCGCCGAAGAAACGATTGTAAATCGTCGTGGGTGAAAGGACCTTGAACAAGGCTGTAAAAAGCGGGGCATCCTCGGGTTTGACAGGCCGGATAAAAATACGGCGGCCATCAACGCCGACCATATGGGACTCATCTTCCTCCGGATACGGGCTGATCACCAAGTGCAGGGGGGAAGGAACCTTAACCGGGGAAACCAGTATGCGGGCATCGACCGCGACGGGATCGCCGTTCTTGATCAGGACGGGATTCATGTCCAGTTCGGCGATTTCGGGAAAATCGATCAAGAGCTGGGAAAGCCGGACAATCATTTCTTCGAGTCGCTCCATGTCGGCAGCGGGGCGATTCCGATATCCTTTTAACAGGGAGTACGCTTTGGTTTCCTGCATGAGTCGCCGTGCCAGCAATCGGTTCATGGGGGGAAGCCCCAGGGCCCTGTCTTTTAAGACTTCCGTAAAGATGCCGCCCATTCCGAACAGAATCACCGGCCCGAAATTGGGATCCCGCTTGGCGCCCAGTAGAATTTCATAATCCGCGTTGGAAAAATACGGTTGAATCGTTACTCCTTCGATCCGGGCATCGGGCTTGTAGCGGCGGGCTGATTCCACAATTCCGGCAAAGGCTGCGCGGACATCCGCGTCCGACCGCAGGTCCAGGCGGACCCCGCCGGCCTCGGTTTTATGGGTGATGTCCGGGGAATGCAGTTTCATGACCAGCGGATACCCGATGTCCCGCCCCGCGCGGGAGGCATCTTCTTCGGTCTTTGCCGTTTCCGTCCGGATCACGGGCAGGCCATAGGCCGAAAGAACCTCCTTGGCGTCGGATTCAGACATAAACCCTTCAGTCGGCGCCCCTGCGAGCAGCCGCCGTGCTTTTTCCGGCTCAAAGGATATGTCCCGGGTCAACTTGGGCGGAATTTCCAGGAGGGCTTCCATATTCCGGGCATAGTCAACCATGTACAGAAAAGCCCGGACCGCCCGTTCCGGCGTTTCATAGGTGGGAATGCCCGCTTTATTCAGGATTTGCACGGCCTTCTCGATGCTTTTACCGCCCATCCAGCAGGCAAACACGGGATACCGGCGGCCCTTCATCGTAGCGGCCAGGGTCTCGGCCACCCAAATGGGATCCGTAAGGGCCTGGGGTGCAAGGATAATACAAACGCCGTCCGTTTCTTTTCCGTCGAAACAGATTTCAAGCGTGCGGCGAAAGCGTTCCGCGGAGGCATCCCCGAGAATATCAATGGGGTTGCCGCGACTCCAGAAGGGCGGCAGAAACGAATCGAGTTTCTGAAAGGTTTCGGGGTCGAGCGGCGCCGGCTCCAAACCGTAGCGGGCAAGGGTATCCGTGGCCATCACGCCCGGGCCGCCGCCGTTGGTGACAATGGCCAGGCGTGGGCCGCGGGGGCGCGGCTCTTTGGCCATCAGCTCGGCGCAGTCGAAAAGATCCTGGATGGTGTCTACACGCACGATGCCGGCGCGCTTAAAGGCGGCGTCATACACCGCGTCTTCACCGGCCATGGCGCCGGTGTGGGAGGCAGCGGCCTTTGCCCCGGCTTCGCTTCTGCCCGCTTTCAGAACGATGATGGGTTTGATCCGTGACACCGCGCGCGCAGCGCTCATGAACTTGCGAAAATTCGTCAGACTTTCGATGTAAAGCAGAATGCTTTTAGCCGAAGAATCGTTTCCGAGATAATCGATAAGATCGCCGAAATCCACATCGAGCATGGAGCCGATGCTGACAAAATGACTGAAACCGATATGCTCTTTGAGTGCCAGATCTAAAATGGCCGTGCAGATGGCCCCGCTCTGGGAGACAAAGGCCAGATCGCCGGCATCGGGCATCTCGGAGGCAAAGCTGGCGTTGAGATTCACACCGGGCCGGATGATGCCCAGGCAGTTCGGCCCAATGATGCGAAGCCCGCCGGCATAAGCCGTGGCCCGGATCTGCTCCTCGATTTCCTTTCCCTTTTCGCCGACCTCCTTTCCTCCGGCCGAGATGACGATGGCGCCCGCCACCTTCTTTTCCACGCATTGCTGCACGATGTCGGGGACGGTCAGAATCGGCGTGGCGATGACCGCCAAGTCCATCCCTGCCGGCAGATCGCGGACGGATTTGACCGAAGCGATTCCATGCACGCTTTCGTATTTGAGGTTCACGGGCAGCAGCGTTTCCGAAAATTCACCCCCAATGAGATTTTTCATGAGCGCATTGCCGATGCTGCCCGGTTTTTCACTGGCGCCCACGACTGCTACCCGGAGAGGCCTGAAGATACGATCCAGATTGTACTGACTCATGTTAAGACAGCTCCTTTATTTGTCGGGGTGATCCATGGTGGTCCTTTCTATCATGAACCGAACAACCGTATTTCTGAAAAAATTCTCATCAGGCAGGATATTTCCGAAGCATCCCATGGATGCGTTTGTGCATTTCACAGGGGATGAGTCATTTTCGCCCAGGTTTGCCCGGCGCTGAAGGATTTGGCCCACTGGTCTTTATGTTGATAAACCCTGCTCAATGGCCGGTAGGATGTTTTCGGCACTCTTAGATCGCCAACGAAGCGACGTCGCAGGTATTCCTTGATACTGAATAAAACAACTATTGAAGATAGGGACAAAGCGAGAAGATTCATTCGGCCGAATTGTGAACGATATAAATCCTTGATTTCTCTCAATAGGTTTTCACTCTGCCGATTTTGCACAAAAATAGTCGAGGCAGTCAGAAGATATCGCATCATTTTAAGCTTATTTTTATAGTACCCTGAACGCGCTTGAATACGATCGCTCGGGTGAGCCCGGCAATATAAATAACCCTGGAAAGAAGTTTTTATAGCCCGCAGCAGGGACGCGCCATTGCGGTTGTAGTCTATTTCAAAAGCCAGCCGTAACAAATCTTTGGATTCATCGCGTGTAAAATGGTCATGCTCAAACCATATTTTCCCCTGTCCATGCTGGGATTCATAAGGCAGGTCCTTGATCAGTTTTCCCTCTTGTTCGTAGTCCTTATACAATTTTGTTCCCGGGATCGGTCCCAGCTGCATGAACTGAAGGTAATCCGGATTCAGCGAGGTCGCAAAGTCGACGTCTTCCCAGATCGTCTTTTCGTCGTGTTCCTCAAGAAACAAAATCGAGGATGCCAGAACGCTTATCCCCCTTTTCCTTAGTTCTTTAAGAAGATTATGGAAATCGACATCTTTGTTTTTGATATAGATTTCTTTTTTGGATTCAACCCCGATCCAAATAAAGGTAATACCCAGTCGAACAAGAATATCCAAGTCGCCGATGTCTTTCAAAGTTTCGGCAGAGCTGAAGATTGAAAAAGTAAAGTGCCGATCATTTTTTTCCATCAGTTCCAGCAATTCCAGGGCACGATCCTTCATTTTCAAAAAGTTTTCATCCAGCACCCCGAAAGACGTTATATGCTTCTCATCTTCGTAACGGCAACAGACCTCAAAGATATCCTGGCCGGTTTTTAAATACGGAATATATTGGTCGAAGAAATGTGAGGTGGCGCAAAAACGGCATTTATTCATACACCCAAGGCCCGTTATCAGAATTCCCGAGTGGGCCGGCAAAGGCGCCCCCATGACCTGCCGATTAAAAGAGCTGTATGCAAGCGGATGCTTGATCGGCTTGTTTATCTTTTCTCCAAAAAGTTTTCTTAAGAAATATACGCCTTCACCTTTACAAATAAAATCATGTTCGATCAGGGATTCTGTATTGGGGATACTGACGCCATGCCCACCCAAAATAATCTTGGATGCGGGGGATAATTCGCGGATGGTCTGAGCCATTTTCCTTGCTTTTTTAAAATTGGGGATAATAAAACTGATCCCAACGTAATCATACCCCTTTTTGAGTTCTTTTTTAAACCGTTTAAAGCTTGGAAAATCCAGAACAGCCGTGGGCATATCGACATTTTCAGCCAAAAAACAAAGCCCATGGCTGCCATGATTGAAGCGATAGGAAAATATCCCTTGCTCTCGGGTTACCTGATTATGAAAGAGCTCCATATTATTTTCTTTTTCACCATATTCGTCGTCGACGCCATAGGGTCCAATTACGGAGGTAAGCAGTAATTTCATGTGATCTCCTTTTTAGCGGAATTGAATCGAGAACGCTCCTTTCCGTAACTATACAGGTGATGCCAGGTGCTGAAATGAGCTTTAGGAGGCATGGCTTTCTTTAACCTCCGGAGATCCTTAAGACCGGAAGGGGAACGAACCTTGTCGTTTAAATTTTCTATCGGCTCTTTTTTTTCATCAGGCGGCATTTTCATTTCTCCCTTTTTCTGGTCAGCATTAAACGGATGGATGAATCTTTATCCCTTTGAAAATTAACCGAGGAGCCTGTCGCAACCGGGTATTCTTCATATTCCGAAAATTTGCTGGGGCATGATATGATAGTGGCTAAAAGTGCTTGCACTTGAGATAATGTCTGACAATAATTCGAAAAACCCGCCAGATTACGCTCAAAGGCACAATCCCTGCAAGGGCTCTTCGTTATACATAAGCTTTGAAAATCAAACATCAATGACTCCTTCCCGGGGCCGTTGGTCCAGCTTCAAGGTGCAAACAAATTAATTCCAGTGTGCGGTAATCCAGAATATGTTCTTCCCATCCGAGAATTCTTAGCGCTTGTTTCAGGTCGGATGATTCATAACACTTACCATTGCCGATGATATTGAGCACATCCTTGATCAATCGACTGACCTCGCTTGAAAGCAACTCCTTATCGTTAAGCCTTGAAGATATTATTTCCATTATCTTTGACTTTGACATCTATTGCTCCCGAAAATATAAAATAACGACGAAGTTTAAAATATACATAATCTATCTCCTATCCGCTTTATCCGCTGAATTCTGCCACAGCCTTTTTGTAGGCATTACCCAAATCCTCCATGGCCGCATCGCTTCCTTATTTCAGCTGCTCCCGCGTATTTCCGCTGGAAGAACTCAGATCCTTTAACTTTTCAGACACCTTGTCCCGTTTTTGGCACAATGCCATCCCACTCTTTCTAAGTTCAATTTTTGTGCCAGGTTATCCACGCGTAGGATCGCATCACTTATCATTTTGATTTCTCAGTAAAATCATTTTAAAAAGTACTCTCAGTGAGGTCATTAACCGCCGCCTGAAAAGGGTCATATTTACCCAGATGGTCATATATGACCCTTTAATCGTGGCTTTTTTGGTATTGTGGGTGGCAGATAATAAGTGCGGGTTGAAATTAGGGGAAAATTTAAGGTTTTTGGATGTTGAATTTACGCATACGGGCACGCAAGGTGCTGCGGTTAACTCCGAGGATTTCTGCAGCACTGTTTTTCCCGCCGACTTTCCACTGAGTCAGCTCAAGCACCCGGATAATATGGTCGCGCTCAACCGTTTCCAAGGTTTTTCGGCCTTCACTTAGGCCCATGAACGGCTTATTGAGTTCATCAACCAGGCGCAGCTTGGGACCCGACGAGTTGATCACCGCCCGTTCCAGGACGTTTTCCAGCTCCCGCACATTTCCGGGCCAGTGATAATTTTGCAGGGCATCCATTACGCCTGCCGGGATGATTTTAATGGTTTTACCCATCCGCTTGGAAATCTTTTTGACGTAAAAATCCACAAGCAGTGGCAGGTCGTCCATGCGATCCCGCAGCGGCGGCATGGTAATCGGAAAAACATTTAAGCGGTACCAGAGATCCTCACGGAACCGGCCCTTACGGACCTCATCTTCCAGATTGCGATTGGTGGCGGCTATAATTCGTGCATCGACTTTGATGGTGCGGGAACTGCCCAATCGTTCGAACTCGCCATCCTGGACCACTCTGAGAAGCTTGGGTTGAAGCTCCAGCGGCAATTCACCGATTTCATCCAGAAAAAGGGTGGCGCCGTCGGCGACCTCAAATCGCCCCAGATGCCGGGAGTGCGAACCGGTGAAAGAACCTTTTTCATGACCGAACAATTCGCTTTCGATCAGATTTGATGGCAGTGCGGCGCAATTGACTTTTACCAATGCCCGATTTTTACGCGGGCTCAGGTTGTGAATGGCCCGGGCGACCAACTCTTTGCCGGTTCCGGTCTCGCCCAGAACCAATACGGTGGTATTGCTGCCGGCGATTTGTTCAACCTTATAGAGTACGTACTTGAGCCCGTCGCTCTGACCGATAATGTTCTCATGGTTGTATTCCAGCTTGATTTCATCCTGCAAATAGGCTCTTTCCGCTTCCAGCTGATCTTTCAGCATTTCTATTTGGGAAAGGGCGGTTTCAGCGGTTTGTTTGCCTTTTTCCGCTTCCTCCCTTGCCACGATAAGTTCGGCCGTTCGCTTGTTAACAAGCTCTTCAAGATCTCTTTTATAATATTCCCGCTCCGTCACATCCTCAATGGCCAGAAGGATCAGCTGGTTTTGGTTCGACTTTCTGTAAATCTTTCTAGCGTTTAGATGCATGATCTTGCGGCCGATGGTCTTAAAGTCATGTTCCACTTCAAAATCATGGAATGAGGAATTTTCAGGAAGGATGCCTTCTAGCAATTCTCTAAGCTTGGGAATGTTCCATTGCCGGTTGCCAAGGTCATAAATTAATATCCCCTCGGTTTCATCCGGTTGGACGTTGAAGGTCCGGTAAAAGGATTGATTGGCTTTTACAACCTTTAAATCTGAACCGAGCACCACCAAAGGTTCGCGAATCGAACCCAGAATGGCCTCAAAAACTTCAATCAATTTTTCTTTCATTTTTCTAGATGATTGTTTGCTGTGCTGAAGAATAGTCTGTTCGCCAATTTGATCATTTGGTGAACTGAATTAAAAAGTTAACAAGAATCTGTATAACCGTATCATCTTCCTTGATGGATTTATAGGAATCATACAAGAGATATTTGAAACGATCAATAGAAAAAACCGACCATTTTCTGACTTTCCTCATCCCATAATTTCAGCCGAAAACAAGAAAGGCATTTTCTTTCCTTCTGGCCGTCGGCCCTATCTGATTCAAGTACAATCATCCTCTACCTCCGCCTGGCGGTTCCTCCCTTCAGCGCCTTTAATCCTTTCGGTCGTGGTATTTTGTTGTTCAGGAAGTGTTTAAAAAATCAGGTTCATTCGGAATCTAAATATCCTTAATACCATATCTATCTAAATCGAGAAAATTTTGAAGCAGCTTGACAAAATGGATTTGTATACATATTTTTGTTAGTAAATTAAGAACTCAACTTTTTTCTTTTCAACTAACACCAAATGGAATTTAGCCGGAGCTGGCCTCGCAACAGCCAATCACTTTGCGCCCTTTCTTTTGTTTGTTTATTTTAACATCATTTTTAAGTTCACGTGGAACTTAATGCCATCAATTGCATGTGCGATCGCATGGATAAAACAAATGTTTCCAAAAGGAGAATTTAAACCATGAAACTCAAACCATTACAGGATCGAATTTTAGTTCAACGGGTTAAAGAAGAGGAAAAAACAAAAGGCGGGATCATCATCCCGGATACGGCCAAGGAAAAACCGATTGAAGGCAGAGTGATTGCTGCCGGCAAAGGCAAACTCAACGAAAAGGGAAAGAGAATAGCGCTTGAAGTCAAGAAAGGCGATCGGATTCTATTCGGCAAATATTCGGGCACTGAGGTAAAAATAGAAGGTGAAGAATATCTTATCATGCGCGAGGATGACGTGCTGGGCGTGATCGACTAAAAATTAAAATGGAGGTACAGACAAGATGGCTAAACAGATAAAATATGACATGAAAGCCCGTGAAGCGATGCTGAACGGGGTAAAAACTCTTGCCGATGCGGTTGTTGTTACCTTGGGCCCCAGAGGAAGAACTGTCGTCATCGACAAATCCTGGGGAGCGCCGACGGTCACCAAAGACGGCGTCACTGTGGCCAAAGAAATCGAATTGGAAGACAGATTCGAAAACATGGGCGCCCAGATGGTAAAGGAAGTTGCCAGCAAAACAAGTGACACGGCCGGTGACGGTACGACCACTGCCACGCTTTTGGCCAGATCTATTTATGAAGAGGGGCAGAAGCTGGTGGCGGCCGGCAATGATCCCATGGCCATTAAGCGGGGGATTGATGCGGCGGTTGGAGTCGTTGTAAAAGAACTTCAAAATTTGAGCAAACCCACCCAGGACCAGCGCGAAATTGCCCAGGTCGGCACCATTTCGGCCAACAATGATGAAACCATCGGCAAAATCATTGCCGAGGCCATGAACAAAGTCGGCAAGGAAGGGGTCATCACCGTTGAAGAAGCTAAAAGCATGGAGACAACTCTTGAAGTTGTTGAAGGTATGCAGTTTGATCGAGGATACCTGTCGCCATATTTTGTGACCAATGCCGAAAAAATGGTCGCCACTTTGGAAGACGCTTACATTCTGATCAATGAGAAAAAGATCAGCAGCATGAAAGATCTTTTGCCCATCCTTGAACAAGTCGCCAAAATGGGAAAACCGCTCCTGATCATTGCCGAAGATTTGGAAGGTGAAGCATTGGCCACCTTGGTGGTCAATAAATTGAGAGGCACCCTGCAGGTCGCTGCGGTCAAAGCACCGGGTTTCGGCGACAGACGAAAAGAGATGCTTGAAGACATTGCCGTTTTAGTCGGCGGCCAGGTGGTCTCCGAAGATTTAGGGACAAAATTGGAAAGTCTAACTGTTTCAGACCTCGGCAAGGCCAAACGGATCAACATCGATAAAGACAACACCACCATCGTCGACGGCGCCGGTTTGCGCTCGGCCATCGAGGGCCGGGTCAAGCAGATTCGAGCTCAAATCGAAGAAACCACCTCCGACTACGATCGTGAAAAACTTCAGGAACGGTTGGCCAAACTGATCGGCGGGGTAGCGGTGATCAACGTGGGCGCTGCCACAGAGACGGAAATGAAGGAGAAAAAAGCCCGGGTCGAAGATGCCCTCAACGCTACCCGCGCGGCTGTAGAGGAAGGGATCGTGCCGGGCGGAGGTGTGGCGCTGATTCGCTGTTTGGCCGCGCTGGAAAAAATAAGAATCAAAGCCGATCAAAAGCTGGGGGTGAAAGTCGTCATGCGCGCTATGGAGGAACCCCTGCGTCAGATTGCCAACAATGCCGGCGCCGAGGGTTCAGTCGTCATCGCCAAGGTCAAAAACGGCGAGGGCGCATTTGGCTACAATGCCGAAACAGGCACCTACGAAGATCTGATGAAAGCCGGTATTATGGATCCGACCAAAGTGGTCCGGCTGGCATTGCAAAATGCGGCAAGTGTGGCTTCATTAATGCTGACCACCGAGGCCATGATTGCAGAAAAACCCAAAGAAAAAAAGGGGGTGCATCCGGGAGCGCAAGGAATGGGCGGAATGGATGAAATGATGTAAATTTCCGTAATAGGGAGATCATTACGATGATGAAAAAAGCTATGGCGTATTGGAGTGTTGTTTGCCCTGGATGCAATATTGGCAGGAAATATCCAAATTCATTCGTAGGCAAACGGGTAGTTGAACATTGGAAAAAAGGTTGTTCTATAAATGAAGCTTATTTAGAGGTATTTGGAAAGAAGGAAGAAAAATACAAACAAAATAATTGAAGCCTGATGGTTCACGCATGAGTTAGTTTTAGTAGCCGGAAAAGACAATGGATACTGATGAGATTTCCCACTCCGGTGGGGTCAGGCCCGCGAGAACCATGAGGCTAAGCGGTTTTCCACACGCGGTAGCGGTTCCAGCGGCTCTCCTTGACGTTGACGATGCTTACAAGCGGGTTTGATGGGTTGATCAGATATAGTCGCAAAGCATGTATTCAGCCATGGTCATGGAGGAGCTTGTCTCTTGCCTTTGCTCACTCCTGTTTTCGTCAATGGATTGTCGTAATTCCTATTCATTGGCCTAACGACAAGGTCATCTGCCGGTGAGAAGTGCAGTGGATCGACGGTCAGGTGGACCATATAGAAATTAGGTTTTTTGTCCGTGACGGCCTGGGAAGGAAGGCCGTCAAGAGCTCGAATTCCTTATAGCATTCTTCACGTCCGGAACCAATGCGGCGGCTACACTGAGAGACCTGATCCCGGTTCGCAGCAGCCGGGGGATAACATCGACCCGGCCGGCAAGCTCTCCGCAAAGAGACACGGGAATGTCGCCGGATTCACCGACCACCAACTCGATGAGCCTCAGGATAGTCGGATGGTCGTCAATGAAATACTCGGTAACCAGAGGATTCTCGCGCCCGGCGGCCATGGTGTATTGAGTGAGGTCATTAGAGCCGATGCTTAAAAAGTCCACGTGTTTTTTCAGAAAAGGGATTGACAATGCCGCTGCCGGTGTCTCGATCATCGCACCGATACGCGGCAAATGGCAGATGTTCATTTCAGCGGCTAATTTATGAAATCGTTCCACGACGTGAACCACATCGCTCTCCGTGGTCACCATCGGTATCAGAATCCCGATGCGGAATTCCTGAGATACTTTCAGCATAGCCCGCAACTGCGCCTCCAACAGGTCGGGATACTCACGCAGCAGCCGCACGCCACGCCGTCCCAGAAAGGGATCTGGTTCCGGCGGCAGATGGAGGTAGATCGGATTCTTGTCGGCGCCAATGTCGAGAAGACGAACGTCGATATGCCTTCCCCCTGCCGGGTGAAGGCTGTCAAGAAGAAACGCCGCGAATTCTTTGTCTGAGGGAAAGTGCTTTGCTGACAGAAAAAAAGGCTCTGTTCGAAACAGCCCGATCCCATCAGCCCCGCGTTCCATCGCAAGCGCCACATCTTCACGACTGCGGACGTTGGCCATGACAGAGATCTCAATTCCGTCCAAGGTAACCGTGCGCCCGATGGTGCTATATTGTATCATCGTTTCCTTGCGCTTGTGCACTTCATCAACAGAGCCCTCGTACCTTTGAAGGGTTTGAGGGTCCGGGTTGACCACCGCTATTCCCTCGATCCCATTCACAAGTACAAAATCTCCCGTGTGTACAGTTTCAAGTAGCTTAGGAATTTCACCCACACAGGGAATGCCGAGCTCGCGAGCAAGAAGTGCCGCATGCGCAGCAGGGCCGGCAAACTCTGCAAGCACGGCGACAGTGGACGAACGCGAGAGAAACACCGTGTCCGAAGGGAGCAGCCTGCGCGCGACGAGCACGGTGTTCGAAGGCAGGTTCTCGAGGCTGTGTGCGTGAATTCCGGCTAATGACAGCAATAACCTGCGGGATAAATCGTCTATGTCATCTCCACGCTCCCGGAGCACTTCAGTGTTCATGTCTCTGAATCTGCGGGCCAGCAGTCTGAAAACCGTTCTGACCACCTGCTCAGCATTGATTAGCTTCTCTTCCATGGTCCTTTTCAGTTCCTCAACAACAGAGGAATCATGCAGGATAGCCTCTTGAGCGAGGAAGATATCTGCCAGCTGCTTGCCCACCTTACTCTCAATCTGCTTTGCATCGATAGTCAGGCTCTGCCGAACATCGTCGATTGCCTTCTCAATTCTGACCTTCTCTTCACCGACCTGGGTGGGGTCTATTTCATAGAACTCGGTGTCTCGCTGAAGCACGTCTATGTAAATGAAAGCTTTCCCTTTAGCCAGTCCCGGTGAGACTCCCTTCCCAACTAGTGTAAACATTTTGTCTTTTCTCGGTTCAGTCTTCATCGGTCAAATCCCCTATAAGACGTGGAACCATCATTCTCTGTCAGTGTTTGAGTGCTATTCCGGAATATCCGAATATTTCATTTCTGTGCCGACAAACAACCTGATGGGCCTAAAATAAACTCAACTGCATTTGGTTCCTGATAATGGAGCGATAATCCATATCAAACAAGCTTAACACCATATCGGCAATCGGGGCCAGTTGTTTTTCGCTGTAGTGATCATAGTCATAACCAGCACCGGAACGTTTTTGGATAGGTTCAGGGCCTGCGGTTGTCATCACGTAGCTGACAATTCTGCCATCAAGCTGGTCAAGCATCCTTGCAGCGCGAACATGCGGGGGAACGTTTTTGGTATAATCTTTAAGCCGCTTGCTGATTCCCTTACGATAGACAAGCTTCTCATCCAGCTTGCCGGCATATAGCTCTTTGTGGCGGCTTCGGACCAACTTGCGAAGTTCCTCCTTAAACTCGGCTGATTCTTCCATATTAAACAGAAGATTAAAAAGTTCGGCTTGAAAATCTTTGGCAAGCTCAGTCCAGTCTCGGCGGGTTGACTCCAGGCCGGCAAAATACACCTCTCTTTTCCCGTCTTCAGCAATATATAAGCCGGCATAACGCTTTTTAGAGCCTGTTTCCTGGCCTCGGATGGTCGGCATGAAAAACCGTATGAACAATTTTTCAAACTGAACCTCAAGCCTGCTGTCTACATGAAATTGCTGTTTCAGTTCATCATTGAGATAGCGATTGAGTTTTCCGGATAGGCTGCCGACAATCCTATCGGCGACTTCATGGAGGTTCTGCCCCAGATGCAAAAAAAGTGAATCCGTGTCGCCGTAAATGACCCGGTACCCTTCTTTTTCAATAAAATTTCTGGAAAAAGTTAAGATCCAGTGGCCGATGCGGGTAATGCTTCCGGCCAGGCGCGGGTCATAAAAACGGCATCCGGCACTTCCCAGAACCCCGTAAAAAGAGTTCATGATGATTTTTACCGCATGGGATAAGGTAGCGTCCTGAGATTTTTTGGCCTTTTCACGTTCACCCCAGAGTTCCTGGATAATGGAAGGCAGGATGGCATACTCCTTGGCAAATTCCAGCCCGGCCGGGTTCTTGATAATTGTCCCTGGACCCTTTAAGCCGGCTTTTGGATCATATCCTAAACCGTGCAAAACCACGTTTGCTGCCAGCGGGTCAATGCTAAACGTTAGGATTATGCTGGGATAAAGGCTTTTAAAATCAAAGACCGCAACGTTATGATAAAGACCCGGGATGCTGTCAAAAACAAGGCCGCCGGGAGCAGTCTGGGCGTTGGCCGGAGGCTCCGGATGGGTGTCGGCAACATACCCGGACCGGTGCAGGCGCGGCAGGTATAAAAAATCAAAGGCGGCCACACTGCCGCCTGTCCGGTCGATGGGCAGGCCCGTCAATTGCGAGCGCCGGATAGCAAGCTTTTCAAGACTGAGCTTTTCAAAGATTTCATAAACGAGTCTTGCATCTTGAAGATTATACTTGGCCAGGCTCACTTTGTCCTCATGAAAAAGGCGGTTTATTTCCTCAACTTTTTCAAGCCCGGATTTTTCGATAAGTTTCCGGCTGCCGAGCACTTTTTCGGCAACATTTGCCAAAGAATAGCCTTCTGTCTGGACATAGGCGCTTCGCAGCATGGTAATTCCATCCAAGGCGGCCCTTCCGGGTATGCGGGCAATCCACTGGTTGGTGGTTTTTCCCGGGGCAAGGATTTCTGCCGGGCCGTCTGTTCCGATATCAAACTTTATCCCCAGCTTTTCACATTTTTGCGCCAGCCATTGCAGGTCAAAACCCACCAGGTTCCAGCCGATGAAGGCATCCGGGTCGTATTCCCGTACCATATCGAAAAAGGAAAGCAGCAGTTCTTTTTCGTTTTTGAAACCCCGATAGCTATCTGCATACGCACCCGCCCCGATATTCGCATCCACCATGAGCACGCGCTCAATATCTTTCCCGAAAAGAGCAATCGAGTATAGATCCATACCCATTGAACATTCGATATCAATCGATAGCAACTTAAGGGCGGGCAGATAATCAGACGGTGCAACCATCGGGTTGACAAAATAAAGGGTATTTTCTCTTACCTGAACCGGGTCGCTTTTAAAGATTACCCCGCCACGGATAAACCTTTCCATCAAAAAGCGGGAAACAAGATTTACGTCAGCTTCATAGGTGGGGATGTTGCGCGCTTCACACTCCTTGCGCGCTCTGTTTAAATCCTGCGTGTTTTGAAAATACAGGGCATCCACCGGTTTTCCGCGCAAAGTTTGCAGCTTGACATTTTTGCGTTCGGAACCGAGTGGAATCCAGGCTTCATCCTGGTCAATGAAAAAGACAATGCCAGGCCGAATAACAGTCCAGTGAAACCGCCGGCCGTCGAATAACCGGCCTTGAAAAACCAAGCGGGTTTGGTATTCCGCTATTATCTGGTTGCTGGATAAAATAAAGCCCTGGAGCATGGTTTCTGCTTGCCTAAGATACGATTTTAAGAATCCGGGGCTTCTCCCTATCGCTTGGTTCGGGGATGGCTTTGGGATAGCCGATGATGATTGGCGCAACAATCCGGCAATCGTCCGGCATGCCGATAAGGCGACGCAGGTCAGGGGCATGGATGAATTTTCCCAACCCAATCCAGCAGGTGCCAAGGCCCTTTTCCACAGCAGAAAACATAAGATAGGAGGCAGCCAGGGCACAGTCCACATCGAGCGAACGGACGTCTTTATGACCACAAATATAAACCAGGCAGGGGGCGTTATAAAATACATTGAAGTTTGGGTCGCGCAGGTATTCTTCATACTTTTTGCTGGGTGAATCCGGATTTTTTTCCAAATCAGCCAAAAGATTTCTTTTGCTTTCGTCTGAAAGGATTTTTATCATTGCCTTATCAGTGATAATAATGAACTGCCAGGGCTGGCCGTTCCCTGAGCTCGGCGCAAGACAGCTTTTCCGGATGATATCCTTTATTGTCTCTATGGTCACTTCCTTATCCTCATAATCCCGGATTGAACGCCTCTTTTTCAAAAGAACTGCAAAGTCCATCATCTTGTCCTCCCTTGAATTTTACAATTTGAATTTGAACTATATCAGAAAAGCACCAGAGCACCAACTTCGTGCCTTATCTTAAAGCACGCAGTGTGGATAAAAATGTGTCGGCACCCCGGCTATCAGAGGTGATTAGCAATGCTGAAAGAAATAATTGAACTTGCCAAAAAGCATAGCTGGAAAGAACAGAAGCTTGAAGCGCGGCGGAAAGCGAAGGTTGGTGGAGGCGGCGGGAGTCGAATCCAAATGCGGAAATTTAACTCCTCGTCAGAATATCACGCAAACTCAAGTAATTATAAATATAACCGTCCAACCTTCTATCTGGCTGTAGTCCATATAAGTTCGTTAAAGTTCGGCAAAATTCACCTTGTTTGGTGAAAGTTTGGTGAAAGTCTGATGAAATGCATTTTTATGTTTTTTTAGCATAAATTTCTGTAAGGATCATTTTTCATACCGTGACCAGAAGCTGCGTTTGCGTTTATGTTGCCGGCGCAGAGTATCCACATAGGTACGATGGCTCATAAAACCTCGCCAATCGGAAACGGTCGGCGCAAGACTGTCGAGCGTCAAGAGGTAGCTTGCTCCATGGGTGTAAGCCTTGGATTGGGCGCGTTGTAAAATGGAATCCAGCAATGCTCGGTAGATAACGGAAGCGCACAGCCGGCGACCGGCTGTCTCCATCGCTTCAGCCAACGGAAGCAGCCCTGCATAAAAGTCTCCGTTGAGCTGATCGGCGCGCTCAAGCAAATAGGTTTCAGCTGCGTCCAAGTGCGCAACCTCGACAAGGAACATGGCGTTGGAATTGGATAGTGTCGTTTCATCAAGCAAATCGACTATCTCCCTCGTGATCACTGCAGATCTCTGGTCGTGGCCAATAACCGCCAGAAGTTCAGATAGCGTTTGGGCACTTCGATGGCGCCTGAATATTCGCCAGGCGACCTCGGCTTGTTTGTCCTTGTCAACCTATCCGATCATAAATTTTGAGCAGCAACTGATCCCGATCATGCTCCTGAAAACGCTCTTCTGAAGGTACCCGCTGCAGCCAGGAAAGGGCCGCTTTGGCATCGCCAGCTTCCAGGTGGACCCGGGCAATATCCACGCATGCGGCCATGGACAGATTATCCGAGGATGCAAGCCGCGCCTGCTCGAAAAGGGGCGCATCTTTGATTTGTCTCGCCAGGGATTGTATGCAAGACCGGCATTGCCGCTTTCGATAAAGGGAAGAACCATGTCGAGAATTTCACGCCGATGGTCTGGTCCAACCTTCTTGGAAATCAACCGCATTCGAATCTGGTCCAAAAGTTCACCCACATGATCCTCGCTGGTATAATCGCCGCCGCCATAACCATCCAATTCGTCAAGATCGGGCGCCAGCTCCGACCACAGGGCCAATACGATTTCCCCTTCAGATCGTTTTTCAAGGGCTTTCGATACAGAAACATGGGATTTCAGAAATTCGAAGCATTCCCGTCGAACATCAGGCCATTCCGCCGCAAGCTCTAAAATCAGATCGTTTAAGACCTTGTGCGAGGCAGCGGTAAGCAACTCGCCCAGGGCACCATCTTTTTTTGGATTCATTTTCATATGTTGATCCTCTTTGATGGAAAACCGGCCGTGTTATTCTTTGTGTCCAATATGTTAGATAAGCGCATTATTATGGGCTAAGACCACAAGAGACCGAAGGGAACGGCCCACAAGTTATTGCCAAAAGAAGCGGGAATTTCACCTGCATAAAGAATGATGCCGACAAATGTTTGGCCTTTTGCCAAATTATTCTGGAACCACGTCATGTGGTTAAAATCATGTTTGTCAATAGCTGAACCGGCTTTTATCTCAATGGCAAGCAATGCATCATCTTCTCGTTCAATTAAAAAATCGATTTCGCGTTTTTCGCGATCACGATAGTGAAATAGTTCATAGCGACCATCTCCGGCATCCACTTGCGCCATGATTTCGTTAAACGCAAAAGTTTCCATCAGTTTGCCGGAACGGTCGGAATCCAAGCGAACCTGGTCCATTTTCCAATTTAACAGGGAAGTCATCAGGCCGCTATCGACCATGAATAGCTTGCTTTGTTTGCCGACCCGAGCATAGTCTGTTTTCGTCCAGGGATAAACACGCTCCACCAGATAGAGTGTCTCTAATGCATTGATGTAACTTTCAATTGTGGGGCGTTGGATGGATAATCCCGAGCCGATGGCGGATATGTCCATAAACCTGCCAGACCATGCAGCGAGTATGTTCACCAGTTCTCGAATAGCATTCTTTCGATAAATTTTGGCGATCTCTTTCAGATCTCGTTCCATTATGGCGTTAATATAATCGATGTTCCATCGCTTTCGGCCACGACCTTTAAGCGTGATTGGCTCCGGGAAGCCCCCCTTGAAAGCCATCTCCAGAAGGGCATCACGGTCATAGTGGATATGGCTACGTGAAAACGTTTGGTTAAAAGCAGAATCGATAAACCGAGGGCCGATTCTTTTTATTTCCCCATGAGCGAGTGGACGTAAGCGGATTTTGGCGATTCGTCCGGCGAGAGATTCTCTAACAGTTGGGAGAGATTGAATATTGGCTGAACCGGTTAATAGATATTGCCCCGGGCGGGTGTCCTCGTCCACGGCTTTTTTAATTGCCGAAAGCAGGGATGGGATACGCTGCACCTCATCAATAATCAATGTGTCGGTGCCGCGCTTGATGAATCCCTGCGGGTCGTTTTCGGCAGCTTCTCTAAGTGTGCCGTCATCAAGGGTTCGGTATTCCGTCCGATCGGATTCGAGTTCACGAGCCAAAGTTGTTTTACCGCTTTGCCTTGGACCACTCAGCAACAACACGCGTCTTTCTAACATCAACTGTTGGATCGTTGCCTTTTGCCATCTTGGGTAATGTTCTGCCATGCCAAATTTTCCCTCCGCGATATGGTCGTTACTTGTGTCGCTATTTTTATATTTTAGATTCCGCGATTTTACAAGTTTATTTGCCGCGATTTTGATATATTTTCGAAGAAAAATGAGCCAAAACAGTCAAACGGCCATCCGGTTAGTGGGCAATGACATTAGTTAAAGGCGAGAGGTCCAACATAGGAAGGATTATTCCGAGGCACTGAGTGCCTAAAAGTCGGCGGGAAAAATTAGGGAAAGTTTATGGAAATTTTTGATGAAATCGCTAACCATTCCCACGACCGTTAGAGATTTTAATTAATAGTATTACAATGGGTTATAGAAATTTATGTTTTGATCTTTCAATTATTGTGGTGAAAGTCGCTGGTGAAAGTTAAAAATGATAACATACTGATATAATTGAAAAATGGTGGAGGCGGCGGGAGTCGAATCCGCGGGCCTATGTATAATCTTTAATAATTTAAGCATGTTAAATATTTGATGGGATACGCGTGGGATACCGGGCAAATCAAGCATCTGTTTTGATCCCATCGAGAATATTATTATAGCCATTAAATAAAGTACAAAATTTGATTGACAATATATCAGATTTGACATATCTTAACACCATGAGTGACCAAGACAAACCATTGGTATGGATGCATGCGGAGGTTGCAACGCCACCCTTTTCAGCGAACGCGCGAATAGAAGCCGGTTATTTATTACGGCAAATTCAAAAAGGTATAAAATTGTCGTTGCCCCAGTCACGCCCTATGCCGACAATTGGACCAAGATGTCATGAGTTAAGAATAAACGATGAAGATCTGACTTGGCGGATAATATACAGATTATATACAGATGCGATTTTGATCTTGGAAGTTTTTGAGAAAAAGACAAATAAAACCCCAAAATTTATTATCGATATTTGTAAACAAAGAATTAAAAGGTATGAAGCGGATATCGAATAGGAAAAAAAATGGATAAGAGAAAAAAAGAAATATTGGAATCCAAAGGTTATCGCGTAGGTGACGCAGATCAGTTTTTAGGACTAAGTAGGGAAGAGGCTGAATACATAGAATTAAAGATTGCACTCAGCCATGCGTTGATAGATCGCCGCAAAAAAATCAAATTAACGCAAACTCAATTAGCTAAGAAACTGAAATCAAGTCAGTCGAGGATTGCTAAAATGGAAAAGGGGGATCCGAGCGTATCTATGGACCTTCTTATCAAATCGCTATTGATTATTGGTGCTGATAAAAAAAGCATAGCAAAAGCCATATCCTAAAGCAGACAAAAACGATCGCTATCATTTAGACCACCTTTCTGCCTTAACTCCTCATCCCAAACTTTGCCGAATAGACGAATAGGGGAGAGTAATCTTTTTTGATTACTCGCCCATAAACCCGCTACTAAGCCCACCTGACCGAAAAAACGACTTCGCAGAATCGCGTATAGGCCACGATCTCCACCAAGTCTAAAGGAATATTTAGAAAAAAACTATTATAAAAATTTTGATATAATTTTAGTTTACATAAAAAAGAAAATGAAATTGAACCCTGAAACATCTGGATAAGATGGGGATACGCGTGGGATACATTTAGGGCGGCTCAAAATTTGTTAACTTACTGATATAAAAATAAAATAATGGTGGAGGCGGCGGGAGTCGATCCCGTAAAATAGTAATGATTACAAATGGTTAACTAATATTCATAATGATACAAAATGTTATTAACATTAGCTTTTCCATTGCCCCGATTTCAGCTCGGATGTCACTATAAAACTACAGAAATCTCCATGTTTAATATCATTGATGCAAAATTTTAGGCACAAAATATTCGTGTGCGCCTATTGACATTCATTTAATATTTTTGTATTGATAAATACAATTTATTGTATGATTAGATACATTTATTTGTATTAATAAGTACAAATGGAATATAGATTAGATAAAAATAGACTTTTAGATATCCTGGGAGAGTGGAACCGTTTTCTTAAACGCAAGGTCCACCTGATCTCCTGTGGCGGCACAGCCATGACTTTGCTCGGGGTGAAACCTTCGACAAAAGATGTCGATTTTATGGCGCCGAAGGTGAAAGAGTATGATTATTTGATAAAGCAATTAAAAGCTCTCGGCTATAAACAATCGACTGGTTCCGGTTGGAAACGGGAGGGAGAGGATTTTCATTTCGATATTTTTCGCGGCAATTACATTCATACTACGGAACTGCTGAAATCCCCGCTGGAAAAGGGGCGGCACTCCCTCTTTATGGAATATTCGCATCTTTATATCGGCGTCTTAAACGATTATGACTTGATATCCAGCAAGTTGATGCGAGGGACCCGGGTTGATTTTGACGATTGCCTGAGTTTGGCTGAGGCCCGCCGGGAAGAGATCGATATAGAAAAGCTTATCCGCCATTTTCATGAAATGATCAGCTACGACGTTGCGGAACAGCGATTGAGGTTTAATATCGATCATTTCCTGGAGATGTTGCGAGAAAAGGGGGCTTTATGACCGACAGTAAACTTCTATCCAGTTTGGCGAAGCTAGGCTTTCCCATGTTTGAGCCAAGCGAAAAACTGGATGTCAACGAAACCTTGGCAGAGGTAGTTAAAAGTGATGACACCCGGCTTTGGGAAGGTTTTCCGGTGCTGCTGGCAAACGCGGCCGAAGATTACCAGTTTACCCCTGAACTGGTCAATCAGCAATTGACGAAAAAAGAACAGAAAGATCACTTTCACCGGTTGATGCTATTAGCCGGATCCCTGTTCTTGCTTTATCACCTGTCGTTTCCCTGGTGGAGCAAGCTCCAAAAAGGCCTATCCGAAAAAGACAAAGCTTTGGTCAAGACTTGGAAAAACGATTTGGCCCATAACAAGGCCGTAAAATATAATGATGCCGAGCTTGATCCGGAACGCTTGAAAGGACTGTTTGAACTGTATTTTGAAAAAAAAGCTGAAAAAGACAGACGGCGAAAAGAAAAACATGAGGAATTTTCTCTGGAGTTCGCATTGTCGCAGGTTTTTTCGCCCAAGCAGAAGGAGCTTTTCAGGAAGAAGCTGGAAGGCCTCCCGCTGACTAAAACCGAACAGGAGTATTATTCTCGGACGGTCAAAAAGAAAGTGGTTGCCTTGGCAAACTCAGAGCTGCACAGCCTGTCGAAAAAACTCTTGGGGCAATAAAATCTGTTGAATTTCCATTTGCCATTATTTCCTGCCGATCAATCAATTCAGCTCTCCTTGGCCCAGGCCTTGGGCACCCAAAGCCGCCAGCGGGTTATCAGTTTATCAGCACGTTGCTGAAGATCAAGCTTGGCATTGCCGCTTGTAAGCTTTGTGCGGCACTTCTCGATCAGATCGGTTTCCGCAGGGGCTATCTTTTCCAGGATAAATCCGAGTCGCTTAAAAACGGCGCCATTACAAATCTGGTGAAACTGATATATGTTCAGCCATTGAACTTCTATGATTTTAAATGATATTAGTCCGAAAAATATTCTAAATGAAGAGATGCACCATCGGAGCACGAATAAACCTCGGCATTTAAGAATGGCCGGGAGGAGGGGCTACTAGTGGGATACGAAATAGTTTATATAATTTATAATAACATACTGATATTATTATAAAATAATGGTGGAGGCGGCGGGAGTCGAACCCGCGTCCGAAAATATTCCACATGGGCGTCTACATACTTATCCGAAATTTTGTTTTTCGTCCTTCAGACCTCCTTCCGGCCGGATTTCTGAAAGCTTAGCCCGCTGAATTTCGCCGATCCTGCCACAGGCACTCAGGTCCGGCTATCCTGCTAGTCGACGCTCTGTCCGGGCCCGCAGAAAAAACCCGGCAGAACGGTAGCCTTAAGCGGCTACGGCGTAGTTATAATCGTCTGCGATTATATTTAAATTCCCATCGGATTTACGAGCGGACAGGACGCTCGGTATGCAGCCAATGCTTCTTTATCCCCGTCGAAGCCGTTTCGCCCCCAATAATAAGGTAGCGTTTGCAGACGTGCTGTGCTGAAACATCTATAATTTAGACAAGTTTCAACCATTTGTCAAGTAAGGTTTTTTTTGACTGGATCAACGTCCTTTCAATAAAATCAACCAATTTAATATAATTTTCAATGCTTCGGATCTCAGTGACGAAAAGGTTGTTTGGAAGAATTTTAGGGTTCGTCAATATTTTGGGAAATCAGTTATCCTTACGGGCGCGGTCGAGTTCCTTTTTCTGGTCGCGTCGGCGCAGGGTATCCCTTTTATCGTATTTGCGTTTGCCGCGTGCAAGGGCCAGGGTCAATTTGGCTTTTCCTTTCAGGAAATAAATTTTCAGGGGGATCAGGGAAAGACCCTTTTCATTGACCTTGCCGTAGAGCCGCTTGATCTCCCGGGCGTGCAGCAGCAGTTTGCGGGTTCTCAAGGGATCATGGTTGTCGTAATGGGCAAAAGGGTATGGGCTGATGTGCATCTGATGAACAAAAACCTCTCCGTTGGTTATTCTGGCGTAAGAATCTTTCAGGTTCGCCCGGCCGAGGCGCAGGGATTTTACCTCGGTCCCACGCAAGACCAACCCCGCTTCGAATTCATCTTCGATAAAATAGTCGTGGCGGGCCTTGCGGTTAACGCTGATTATTTTAACAGGCTTATCGTTCAATGGATACCTTTATGCGTCCGGATTCCGGCGTTTGCCTGAATGGTCTTCGGTTGGCAGTCATTCGGAATAGATCATGTCTGAAAGTACGCTGCCATAGGTGTCCTGGACTATTTTTTCAATGTCGGTCGCCGTCGTCTGTTTTAAAACCGTTTTCACAAAACGTCGGGCGTCTTTTAACTTCAGCGAGCGGATCATGCTTTTGACGGCCGGGATCGATTGCGGGTTCATACTCAATTCGTCCATCCCCAGACCCAGCAGGATCGGAATATACACGGGATCTCCGGCCATTTCACCGCACATGAAAACCTTGATGCCCTTGTCCTTGGCCACATCGGCGACGTGCTTGATCATGCGGATAATGGCCGGGTGCAGGGGGTGGTAGAGGTGCGCCACCTGGCGGTTGCCCCGGTCGATGGCCAGGGCATACTGGATCAGGTCATTGGTGCCGATGCTGAAAAAATCAACCAGCTCCGCCAGGGCGTCGGCCATCATCACGGCCGATGGAACCTCCATCATGATGCCGACTTCGATATCCCGGTTAAACGCAACCCCTTCTTCGGCAAGTGCAGCGGCAGCCTCATCCAGCATCCGAACGGCCTGGCGGACTTCATCGACGCTCGATATCATGGGAAACATGACGCGAATGCTGCCGTGGGTCGCGGCCCGTAAAATCGCCCGGAGCTGGGTCCTGAATACATCAGGCTTCTGCAGGCAATAGCGAATGGCGCGCAAGCCCAGGGCCGGGTTAGCTTCATCCGAACCGGTGGCGTTGGCCAGGGCTTTATCGCCGTTGATGTCGAGAGTGCGAATCGTTACGGATCTGGGAGCCATGACTTCGGCCACATCCTTGTATTTATCAAAAAGTTCATCTTCGCTCGGAAAGAAGGGACGGCTGAGATACTGAAATTCCGTCCGGTAGAGCCCGACGCCCTCGCCGCCGTAGTTGATAACCGCAAAAACCTCTTCGGGCAGTTCGATGTTTCCCATGGTCAGGAGCTGAAACCCGTCCGCTGTTTCGGCCGGCAGATGGCTGCTGCGGGCGATCAGGGCTTTATATTCATCATAGTGAACCCGGCGTTCTTCATATCTTTCCAGTGTCTGCTCGGTCGGGTTGATGATGACGATGCCGGTGGTGCCGTCCACAATAATGAGATCGTCATTTTTGATCATGCGGGTGGCTTTGGCGAGTCCCAGCACAGCGGGGATTTCAAGGGTGCGGGCGATGATGCCGGTGTGGGAGGTTTTACCGCCCAGATCGGTCACGAATCCCTTTACCCGCTCCAGGTGAATCTGGCTGGTGTCGGCCGGCGACAAGTCATGCGCCACCAGAATGACGCGTTTGTCAATGGCTGAAATATCAATGCCTTTGGCGCCCATCAGGTTGCGCATGATGCGGTCGGCGACCTGCATGATATCTGTGGCCCGCTCCCGGAGGTAATCATCCGATATCGCCTGAAACATGGACTTGACATTGGACGCTACCTTTTTCAGGGCCCACTCGGCGTTGACCTGTTCGTTGCGAATGATATCAATGGTGCTGCCATAGAGCATTTTGTCTTTCATCAGCACCATATGGGTCTCGAGGATATAAGCGTGCTGGCGCAGTTCCTCCGGCGTTTTGCGGATAATACCGTGCAGTTCTTCCTTGGCTTTCTCAACAGCGGACTTGAACCGTTTTATTTCGGAGGCCAGGTTTTTTTCAGCGACATGGTACTTTTCAACGACCTCAACACCTTCGGTATCCACCAGGTAGGCCTTGCCGATGCAGATTCCCGGAGACGCGTTGATACCGGTCAGTCTGATTTCCGTCGATTCTTTTGTTGGCATGTCTGATTATTCCCCAAATCCGCTTGCAACAAGACGTTCCAGCTCGTCCAGAACTTCAGCGTCGCTGCGGTCCTCAATTTTTATCGTAATTTTAGAACCTTTAACTCCTTCCAGCGTGAGGATATCGATAACGCTGGCGGCGTCGACTTTCAACGCATCTTTCATAATCCAGACCTTGCCGGCGGCGCGTCGGGCAATCTTTGCAACCTTGGCGGCGGACCTGGCATGGAGTCCCAGCTCGTTGACGATGGCGGCCTCTCTAACCAAGTCTTTGCTGTGGTCGTTCATTATCGTTTTGAGGGTAAAGTCCGACCGGTACGGTCTAAGCTCCGCATCGGCTAATTTATCTGCAAAGTCCCTCTCCGCCCGGTGATGCAACACAGGCAACACGTACCGGCAGGACGGAAAGATCCTAAAATTTCAAATTAGGAAATCTAACAACCCCCACCCCACTTGTCAATCTGAAATCCATTAACGACCGCAATCCCGGTTTATAAGACAATCTCCCGGCAGCACGGCTCAAGTTTGAAATTTACCCGAAATTGCTGCATTGACAAAGGTATGAATTGCTGTTAGACAATTTCGATATTGCACTATTGCAATCTTTTGTATTTATGGAAAATTCAGGGAGATCGATGGAAAAACAATTCTTGATCGACGACATTAAAATCGGGGAGGCTTGGCGTCTTTTCAAAATCATCGGAGAGTTTGTCGATGGGGTCGAAAACCTGCATGATCTCGGTCCGGCCGTCAGCATCTTCGGATCTGCCAGAATTAAACCCGGCGACCCGATATACGCCAAGGCCGAACATCTGGCTGCACTGTTTGCCAAAAATCATTTTGCCGTTATTACCGGGGGCGGCGGAGGAGTTATGGAGGCCGCCAATAAGGGGGCTGCCGAGGCCGGCGGAACGTCGGTGGGGTTGAACATCATCCTGCCGTTTGAGCAGAAACCGAACCCCTATGCCAATATCCAACTGGAATTTAAGTATTTTTTCATTCGCAAGGTCATGTTCGTCAAATATGCCATGGCCTATATTATCATGCCCGGCGGCTTCGGTACGCTGGATGAACTCTTTGAAGCCGTTACCCTGATCCAGACCCACCGGATCAAATCCCTGCCGGTCATTCTGGTGGGATCCGAATACTGGTCCGGTTTGATTGATTGGATCAAACACCGCCTGCTGGAAGAAAAGCGGATTTCTCCTCTTGATCTTGAAATTCTCCAGGTCATGGATGAACCCGAGGATGTCGTCAAATATGTTCAAAAGATTGTAATCCTATAAATTCGGTTATAATTTTTTTCTTGATTAAACCATTTACATCAGTTATAGGACCGTTTGTAATTTCTATTCGGTATATACTTTTATATTCGCCAGTTCATTCATCTGCGGCTGATGACCGCCGCCGAACCGACCCGCCAGCAATCGGGTCGAAAATATCCAGCAACCATTATATGCCGGTAAAGCTTTCAGGCGCCGGTTTTTTCTGAAAGCAGGACCCTGCCGATCTTGTTTTACAGGGAAAGGGATAGTCTGCTGGGCAACTTTTTTTCCTCTATTACCAGCAATCCCGCTTAAAAAAATGTAGCTGTCCGATCGGAACCATCGGCATGATGGTCCAAGCATCCAAATACGTATGTCGGATTGTAGTTCCTGTTTGTCTTGATATAGAGCCCTCATCCCGCCAGGGCGGGACTGCTGGGCGCCTAATCTTAGCGGCACATACTTTGGCGATGTACGATTCTGAAAAAGGGAGGCCTTAGGATTGATCGCATCAGATGAAATTAAAGATGATGACATCCTCTTGGAACTGGCGGACATCCATATGAGCTTCGGCAAGGTGTCTGCGCTGGCCGGCGTCAGTCTTAAAATCAGAAAAGGGGAAATCCATTCCATTATCGGGCCCAACGGCGCCGGCAAGACGGTCATGATGAATTGCATCAACGGCCTGTACCATCCCCAGAAGGGCGATATCTACTATAAAGGGAAACGGATCAACCATCTCAAGCCGCATCAACGCGCCTGTCTGGGGATTGCCAGAACCTTTCAGAAAGTGGAGGTTTTCGGCGGCATGACGGTCCTCGACAACATCCGCCTGGGCCGCCACATCCATTATAAGTCCGGCATCGTCAGCGGTGCTTTCTATATCGGAAAGACCGACCGGGAAGAAATCGAACACCGAAAATTTATTGAAGAAGAAATCATCGATTTGCTTGAAATCGAACAGATCCGGCATAAACCGGTCGGCCGGCTTCCCTACGGTCTGCAAAAACGGGTGGAACTGGGCCGGGCGCTGGCGCTGGAACCGGAACTGCTGATACTGGACGAGCCGTTGGCCGGTCTTAATCTCGAAGAGGTGGAGGACATGGCCCGGTTTATTCTGGATGTGAATGAAGAAGCGCGCTGGAAAGTCACCTGCCTGCTGGTGGAGCATGACATGGGCGTGGTGATGGATCTGTCCCATCGTGTCTTTGTGCTTAATTTCGGCAACATGATTATGGACGGCACCCCTCCTGAAGTGCAGAGCCATCCTGAGGTCATCAAAGCCTACCTGGGTGAAGAGGATTTATATGCTACCCGACGTTAAGCCGGATCTAAACGGAAGTGATGTTTCCAAAGAGCTGACGATACCCAAGCTTTTTTTGGAAAAAGCCACGCTTTACGGCAAGGACCGGGTCGCCATGCGGGAAAAAGAGTTCGGCATCTGGCGTCCGATTACCTGGCAGGATTACTTTGAAAACGTCAAGTACCTGGCTTTGGGACTGATCAACCTGGGCCTTGAAGATGGCGACAAAGTCGCCATGATCGGCGACAACCGCCCCGAAGGGTTGTGGGCTGAAATGGCGGCGCTGTGCGCCAGGGGTATCGGCGTCTGGCTTTTTCAGGACAGTCTTATCGATGAAGTCCGCTACATTGTGGATCACTCCGATACCAAATTTTTATTCGGCGAAGGCCAGGAAGAGGTCGATAAGGCCATTTCCATTTTCAATGAATGCCCCAAACTGAAAAAAATCATCTGGGACGATCCCAAGGGGATGCGCAATTACGACCAGGACTATCTCATCAGCCTGAAAGAGGTTCAGGATTTGGGCCGGGAACTGGACCGCAAGGAGCCGAACCGGTTTAAAGAGCTGATTGCCAAAGGGCACGGGGATGAAGTCGCTCTCCTGTTTTATACATCCGGAACCACCTCCCTGCCCAAGGGCGCGCTCCTGTCGCATCACAACATGCTGACCATGGGCCGGCACCTCATGGCGGTGGACCCCTGTTTGGAAAGCGACGACTATGTCTCCTACCTCCCCTTTGCCTGGATCGGGGAACAGATGATGTCCATTTCCTGCGGCCTGCAGATCGGGTATACCCTGAATTTTCCCGAAGACCCTGCAACCGCCCAGGAAAATATCCGGGAAATCGGCCCGCACGTCATGTTTGCGCCGCCGCGCATGTACGAGCAGATGACCCGCACAGTTCAGGTCAAGTATCTGGATGCCACCTGGATAAAGCGAAAGTGCTACGGACTTGCGACTTGGATCGGCTACCATGTGGCCGATTTTAAATTCAAGAAGAAACCGATTCCCTGGTATTGGAAAATTCTGGAAGGGGCGGCATATGTCATCATGCAAAAGAAGCTCAAGGATCATCTCGGACTATCCCGCGTCCGCAACGCCTATACCGGCGGCGCCGCCATGGGGCCGGATCATTTTCGCTTTTTTCATGCGCTGGGGGTTAATCTGAAGCAGATCTACGGGCAAACCGAGGTGGCCGGCATCTCCGTCGTCCATCGCAGCGGCGACATCAAGTTCGATACCGTCGGGCATCCCATTCCCGGGACCGAAATCCGCATTACCGAGGAGGGCGAGATCATCACCAAAAGCCCTTCGGTATTTTTAGGGTACTATAAAAATGCCGAAGCGACCGCCAAGGCGCTCCGCGACGGCTGGCTCCATTCCGACGACAAGGGTTTTATCGACGACGACGGACACCTGGTGGTTTTTGATCGCACCAAGGATGTCTTTACCCTCCGGGACGGCAAGCCGTTTTCCCCGCAGTATCTGGAGACCCGCCTGAAGTTCAGCCCCTATATCAAGGATTCCTGGGTCATCGGCAACAAGCGCGACTACATCTCGGCGGTCCTGTGCATCGACTATTCCGTGGTGGGCAAGTGGGCCGATGAACGCAAGCTTAACTATACGAGCTATATGGAGCTTTCGCAGAAGCCGGAGGTCATCAATCTGGTTGAGGAACAGATTCGAACCGCCAACAAGGACCTGCCGGCAGCGGCCCGCATCAAGAAATTTGCCAACCTGTATAAGGAGCTGGATGCGGATGACGATGAACTCACCCGCACCCGAAAGCTGCGGCGATCCTTTGTGGAAAAGCGTTATCAGGACATTGTAGAAGCTTTGTATTCAGATATGGACACCGTGCACATCGATACGACCATCAAATACGAAGACGGCCGGCAATCGCATATAATGACGGATATGGCCATAAAAAAGGTGGACGTCTAAGCGCATCTTATTTCAAGGTGCGGCCGTTTAAGGAGAATCAGGGATGGAATTGTTTTTGATGACAGTCACAACCGGAGTTATGGTCGGCGGCATTTACGCGCTGGTCGCCCTGGGCTGGGTATTGATTTACAAATGTTCGGGCGTCCTGAATCTGGCAATGGGTGAAATGACCCTGATCGGGGCCTATGTCTCGCTGAGTTTTTATTCAATGGGCATTCCGTTTCTGCTGGCGCTCCTGTTTTCACTGATCGTCGGGTTTGTCCTGGGAATTCTGACCGAGCGTATTTTTCTCGATAAACTCATCGGCGAACCGGTCCTGACCGTGATCATGGTCACGGTGGGACTCTCTTTTTTCTTTAAGGGCTCGGTGGAACTTATTTGGGGTACCGATACACGTGTTTTCGACCCGCCGGTTTTTACTATCGAGCCGATCCACCTGGGACCGATTATCGTGGGACAGGCCTATCTGTGGAGCTTTGTGGCCGCACTTATTCTGCTGGTGGTCTTTGTAGCCTTTTTTAAATACACCCGCTGGGGATTGGCCATGCAGGCTACGGCCGATGACGAAATGGCCGCTCTTTCAGTGGGGGTCAGTGCCCGGTTTGTGTATGCCACGGCCTGGGCGATTGCCTTTATGGCTGCCGGGGTTGGGGGAACCTTGCTGGGCAACATCAACGGTCTCAATATTTCGGTGAGCTATCTCGGACTGCTGGTGTTGCCGGCGGTCGTCTTGGGCGGGTTGAATTCAGTCCCCGGGGCAATTGCCGGCGGGATCATTATCGGCATCCTTCAGAATGTCTGCGGGGCTTATCTCGACCGCTATTTTCCCGGTGCGGTGAAAGAAATCGCCCCGTTTGCGTTTATGGCGGTGTTTCTGCTTTTCAAGCCTTATGGTCTATGGGGATGGGAGCGGATTGAGCGGGTGTGACGGGTTACGGGTTGCGTGTTGCGGGTTGTGAATTTTAGTAGCGATATTCACCGGTTTATATGAAAAGCTACAAGGATTTAGAAATTTATCGGCTATCCTATGAGTTAGCAATAAAGGTTCACCGCATATCGCTTAGGCTTCCAAAATACGAGGTTTTTGAAGAAGGCAATCAAATTCGCAAATCTTCAAAGGGAGTCACAGCCTGTATCGCTGAGGGATATGGACGCAAACGCTACAAAGCGGATCTCGTAAAGTTTCTCATATATGCACATGCATCATGCGATGAAACCATTTTGCATCTTAATTTTATAAATGATATTCATGAAATTGATAAAGCCGAGGCCCAATTACTTTTTGAACAATATGATGAATTAGGTCGAAAAATAAACAAGTTCATCCGATACGTTGAAAATGAATGGAAATGAACGCGCAACCCGTAACGCGTAACCCGCAACACGAACTGGAGCTCAACTGATGTCGACAACTTTCCTTCCCTGCGGCGTGTATCATCAAAATTACGCCCAGGATCATGGCTGGTGGCAAACACGGTTTATCAAGGCAAAAATGATCCTGCTCCTTCTGGTGTTGTTTGCGGGGATCCCCCTGATGGCGGATTCCTACTGGTTAAGCGTCTGCAATCAGGTGGGCTATACCATTCTGGGAGCGCTGGGCGTGCAGCTGCTGATCGGCTACTGCGGCCAGGTAACCTTGGGGCATGCGGCCTTTCTGGCGGTGGGCGCCTACACCAGCACCCTGCTGATTCTGGAATTCCCCTGGCCGAAGTTTATGATGGAATGGGGGCTGGCGTATCCTGTCAGCATCCTGGTCGCGGCGGTCGTCGCCGGTCTCTGGTGTGTCCTGTTCGGTCTGCCGTCTGCCAAGGTAAAAGGATTCTACCTCATTCTGACGTCCATGGCAGCCCAGTTTATTACCGTTGATTTTATCATTACCCAGTATGTCAGCCAGATCGGCGGACGGGGGCAGGCTTTTTCACTTCCGCCCGGTACCATCAAGGTCGGTCCCTGGACAATCGACAGCGACCTCAAAGTCTACTACATGATGATTTTCCTGGTGATTATCTGCAGCACCCTCATGATCAATCTGCTGCGCTCAAGGGTGGGAAGGGCCTGGGTTGCCATCCGCGACAATGATATCTCCGCTGAGGTGATGGGGATCAATATCATCAAATACAAACTGTTTGCTTTTTTTGTGGCCGGATTTATCGGCGGGATTGCCGGGGCCTGCTGGATCAGTAATCTTGCTGCCATCAGCCCTGAACATTTTCCATGGTTCTGGTCGCTGTGGCTGGTGGGGGTGATTCTCATCGGCGGGGTGGGATCCGTTCACGGGACGGTTTTCGGCTCCATATTTATGGTGGTGGTGATGGAGCTGCTGCAACTGGCGATCATGCCCCTGGCCGACACCTACCCCAAACTGCTGATGGATTTCCTGTTTATCAAGGAAGCAGCCTTCGGCCTGGCCATCTGTGTCTTTATGATATTTGAGCCGTATGGGCTCGCCTATCGCTGGTGGCAGCTGAAGAACTATTTCAACTTGTGGCCGTTTTCATACTAATGCAAGGGAGGTGATGACGCATTTCCGTATCGGTTAGAAGGGATTCACGATCGCTTCTAGTCAAATTTGATCCGACTTTCCAACGAAAGGGGATAGAAATGAATTTAAAAACTTTATGGTCGAAAATGTATGTATTGCTTGCTGTGACTGTATTTGCCGCAGGTTTTGCGGCCGGGGCCGCGGCCGCGGAAATCAAAGTGGGAGCGCTCAACGACATGACCGGGGCGACGTCCGATGTCGGCAAGGATTACGCCTTGGGGATTGCCGAAGCCATTCACTATGTGAATGACACCGGCGGCATCAACGGCAAACAGATCAAACTGTATCAGTTCGATTACGGGTATCGTATTCCGGAGGCCCTCACCAAGTACAACCTGTTCAAACGCTTGAAATGCGCAGCGATCCTGGGGTGGGGCACGGGCGACACCGAAGCCCTGGCGCCTACGGTCGCCAAGGACAAGATACCCTATGTTTCGGCTTCGTACTCGGGACATCTGACAAATCCGGAGAAAACACCCTACAATCTGTTTTTTTCCACCGACTATTCGACCCAGGCGCGGGGGCTTATAACGGCGTGGTTTGATCAGAAATGGTCGAAGAAACCGGATTTCGGCAAGCGCAAACCGAGGATTGCCATGTGCTATATGTTCGCCTCGCCGTTCAGCAGTTCAGCCATAAAGGCCGCCAAGGATCAGGCAACCCTGCTCGGTTTCGATGTCGGACCGGACCAGGATGTGTCCCTGTTTGCCATTGATACGAAAAGCCAGATCCTGTCGCTGAAAGAATTCAAACCGGACGTGCTGCTGCACACCAATACGGTCATGTCGGTTGCCGCCACCTTGAGGGATTCTTATTCCCTGAGTTTGGGAGCTGACAACCTGATCGTAAACTGGGGCTTTGACGAAAACCTGCCGAAGCTGGCCGGCAAAGCGGCTGAAGGGGCCATCGGGTGCGCCCCATGGGCCTTTTACGGCCAGGATGTCCCGTTGATGAACAAGGTCGTGGAATATGCCAAGAAGTATAACCCGGGGGTGCCGCAGGAAAAACGGACCATTCATACGGTTCAGGCCTGGGCCAATGCGCTCGGTCTGGCTGAAGCGTTGAAACGTGCCGACAAGGCCGGTGATCTGAGCGGTGAGGGAATCCTGAAAAAAGGGTTTGAAACCATGCGCGCCTACGAAATCGGTCTTGGCATTGCACCGGCGACATTTACCGCCACAGACCACCGCTCACAGAGTGAAGCCAAGATATACGAATATGCGGGCGGCAAATTTGCGCCCATGGCTGCAGTTGATTTGAAAAAACGCTGGCCGGATAAATGGGCCAAAGAATGGCTGGGATGGTAATGTGCGTTCATTGGCGGATTGATCATCGGTTGATGCGGTGCGCTTGCAACGGCAATCCGCAGGAAACAACTTTTTCAGATCTGCCCAAGGAGGAGGTTTAAAAGGCTTTGTCGAATGAAGAACCGATCCTGAAGATCAACAATATCGAGGTTAAGTATCACGAGGTCATCCTGGTGATCAAGGGAGTGTCCATCGAGGTGCCCCATGGCGGCATTGTCGCACTGCTGGGCGCCAACGGTGCGGGCAAGAGCACGATTCTGAAAGCCATTTCCGGACTTTTAAAACATGAGGACGGAGAGGTTACGGACGGCTCAATCGAATTCATGGGCGAACGCATCGATAAGATGGGCGCTGAAAAGATCGCCAAGCAGGGCATCGTGCAGGTCATCGAAGGTCGCCGGGTATTCGAACACCTGACCGTCGAACAGAACCTGAAGGTGGGCGCTCACATGAAAAAACACGGCCGATCCATCAGGGAAGGACTGGAAATGGTATACACCTATTTCCCGCGCCTGAGGGAAAAGCGCAATGAAACCGCCGGTTTCATCAGCGGGGGCGAGCAGCAGATGACGGTGGTCGGGCGCGCCCTGATGACCAGTCCCAAGTTGATTCTGCTGGATGAGCCCTCCATGGGTCTTGCGCCGCTGCTGATCCATGAAATCTTTAACATTATCACCCGTCTGAATGAAGAAGAAAAGATTTCGATGCTGCTGGTGGAGCAGAATGCCAAGCTGGCCCTGAATGTTGCGCCATATGCCTATGTTCTTGAAAACGGACGCATCGTGATGGACGACACGGCTGAAAAGCTGCGGCAGAATCCGGATATTAAGGATTTTTACCTGGGCATGACCGATTTCGGCGGACGAAAAAGTTTTCGGGATGTGAAACATTACAAACGCAGAAAGCGATGGCTAACCTAACCCTTAATAGGTAAGGGAGATTAAAAATGCGAAAAAAAATAATCACTATCGGTTTATGTGTATTTCTTGTCAGTGCAGGGCTATTGGGGTGCGCCGGGATGATGACCAAACCGACCGAACAGAATTTCAAAAGTCCGGCGGTGGCCCTTGAATCCATGGAGATTGCCCACGCCTTTGGTTATTGGTATTATGCCAAGAGCGTCGCTCCCACCAAAGGGACCGCAGACGACGTCGGTGCGCCGCTGGACCTGGCCTTTACCTTTAACGTTGAAAACCCAAATGATTTTGCGATCAAATTGGAAAACCTGAAATTCACGGTGGCGTTCGAGAGCTTTGACCTGAACACCGTCAGTACCAATGCGGTCCAATGGATTCCGCCCGGAAAGACCAACCAGGTTCGGGTCCATGCCCATTTTGATGTGCGCCAGTCGCTGCTGAGTCTGCTGGTTACCGGTGGATTCCAGCTTAAGGATATGAATACTAATGCCTGGGCCGCTCTGGAAAAATGGTGGACCAAGATTCCGAATTACGAAGTGCCGGTTCATGTCAAAGAAGGTTCGGCAATTTTCAAGGCAGATGGGATTACTAAAGTCAGTTCGTTTAAAGCGACTTTCCCCTGATCCAGTTATCGACAGCCGCTATTCGAAAAAGTTACCTGAAGGCCGCACCCGCGATAATTCAGCCGGGTGCGGCCTCAGAAAAAACTGATCTATGCCTGCTCGGCAGCCAGTGGGGGTGTTCCCGGTCTGCGAGGGGTAGAGGCAGTTGTGTTTACCCTCCGGCTTTTACAACGATAGGTTTTTAAGGAAACAACCCGTCGATTTTTCATAAGGGGCGCCTGATGGGTCTGTACGATTTTACCATTTATGATCTGATTTGCCGCAATGCTTTCAGTTTCAGGGACATGCCCGCCTGGTTTGAAGTTGACGACGAACGCGAAATAACCTTCGGTCAGTACAAACGGACGGTCGACGGCCTGGCCCGGGGGCTGCAGAAAACCGGTATTCGCAAAGGTGACCGCATCGGGGCGCTGGGCAAGAACAGCCTGGAATATTTTCTCCTGTACGGGGCTGCCGCCGCCCTGGGCGCCGTCATGCTCCCCATCAACTGGCGGCTGTCGGCCGAAGAGATTGTTTTCAATCTGAACGATTGCACGCCTAAGCTGCTTTTTACCGATGAAGAATACCAGCCGCTGATCGCCGAGATTAAAAACAGGCTGCCGTCGGTCGTTTCCTTATATAATCTTAAGACCGATGCAGGCGGATTCTCTGATTTTGAGTCTCTGCGGGACAATGCCGGCAGAGTTGAAATGCCGGAAGTTTTTTCGGATGACGGCTTTGTCATCATCCATACGGCCGCGGTCACCGGTCGCCCCCGCGGCGCTCTCTTGAGCCACGCAAACATTCTGACGGCCACTTTTCACATGAACCATCTTTTCGGCCTGACGCCGGCGGATGTTCATTTGAATCTGTTGCCGCTGTTTCATGTGGCGGGGCTTACCATGGCACTCCAGGCGTTTCATGCCGCCGCTCTGAGTGTGAATATCAGCAAATTCGATGCCCGGCAGATCGCAGACCTGATTGCTGCAAAGAAAGTATCGGTGTTTTATGAATTTTCACCGATCCTTGCATCCATTCTGGCGGCACAGGCTGAGACGGGCCGCGAAATTTCAACCCTCCGGGGAGTGCTGGGACTGGACGCGCCTGCCACCATTGAAGCGTATCAGCAGAGAACCGGCGGCACGTTTTATTGCGTTTACGGTCAGACGGAAACATCCGGACTGGCCACCCTTGGAAAATATAATGACCGGCCCGGTGCGGCCGGAAAAATCCTGCATCTTGCAGACGTTTGCCTTGTGGATGAAAACGACAACCCGGTCTCCCCGGGCGAAATCGGCGAAATAACGGTCAAGGGCCCCCTGGTCTTTAAAGGGTACTGGAATCTTCCCGAGGATACCGCCCGCACCTTTCGCGGCGGCCGGCATCACACCGGCGACCTGGGCCGGTTTGATGAGGACGGGTTTCTGTGGTATGAAGGCCGCAAGGCCGACAAGGAACTGATCAAGCCGGGAGGTGAAAACGTCTATCCGGCCGAAGTGGAGCGCGTCATCCTGCAGCACCCGGCGGTGGCAAAAACGGTGGTTTTCGGTGTGCCCGATCCCAAATGGAAAGAGGGGATCAAGGCCGTCTGCCTGCTGAAAGAAGGGCAATCCCTGGAACCCCGGGATCTGATCCGTTTTGTGGGGGAGCGGATTGCCGGATTTAAAAAGCCGCAGTACGTGGAATTCGTGGCGGATCTTCCGCTTCTGCCGGACGGCTCGCCTGATCGGGCAAAAATAAAGGCGCAATACGGCGGAGCTTAGTTCGACACCCTGGTCCTTCTCCAGGTCTCGCGCAGAGGCGCAGGGGCGCGGAGAAGAACGAGAATAATATGGGGACGGTTTCTGTTTGAACCCTTATGTTGAGGTTCGCGATCCGGTGCTTTAACAGCCTGGAGAATAATAATCCCTGCGCCTCAGCGTCTCTGCGGGAGAACTGACAAGGTGAAGGAGGAAAAATGGTCAGAACGGAAATATCGCTTTTTTTAAAAAATGCTCCGGGGGAACTGGGGAAACTGGCATCCCTGTTTGCCGATGAAAACATCAATATCGACGCCTTGACGATCCAGGATGCCTCCAGCTACGTGCAGGAGCTTTTCCAGGCCCGCGGAAAATCACTGAAACGCATTGCTTCGGTCGCCAGCTATAACTCCATCCGCAAGGACTCCGCTCAGTTCGCGCTGATACGTCTTCTGGTGGATCAGACCGACAAGGCCATCGATTTGTTGTCCAAGAATGACTACATCTTCGACATCATGCCGGTCATCGTCATTGAACTGGAAAATAAGCCGGGCTCGCTGGCCGCTATCACCACCCGGTTCGGCGAAGAAAAGATCAATATCAACTATGTTTACGGATCGGTTCCGCCGCGCGGCAAGAAATGTCTGTTCGTGGTTTGTCCGGAAGATATCGAACTGGCATCCAAAATTTTTAAACCCTAACACTTCATTCTAACTTCGCAAATCGGGGCGTTTGTTTTGGTTGTTTGTTGTAAGGATTTGTATCGAATTTCGGATTTCGATATTTGGATTTTACCTGAACAGGGTTTTCGTTCAGGCATTCCTTACGGCTTGTGAGCATCCGCGATCCGCTTGTCCTTGAGAACATGGTTGGATATCACCACCCGCTGAATTTCGGAAGTACCTTCGTAGATGGTGAAAACCCGGGCATCGCGATAGAAACGCTCCACGGCATAATCCTTGATAAAACCATAACCTCCGTGGATTTGAAGTGCCTGGGCGGTTACCCGGTTGACCGCTTCGGAAGCAAAGAGTTTGGCCATGGACGCCTGGGCGGTATAATTTGCGCCGGTGTCTTTCAGGGCGGCGGCGGACAGCATCAGCTGCCTGGCGGCTTCGATATCGGTGGCCATGTCCGCAATCATCCAGCGCAGGCCCTGAAATTTTGAAATCGACTGCCCGAACTGGATCCTGTCCCTGGCATACTTGACGGCGGCATCCAGAGCGGCCTGCCCCACTCCCACCGACTGGGCGGCGATGCCGATGCGCCCGCCGTCTAAGGCCGTCATGGCGATTTTAAAGCCGTCGCCTTCGGCGCCCAGCAGATTTTCCGCCGGTATGCGGCAGTCTTCAAAAATCAGATCGACGGTATCGGATGCGCACAGCCCCATCTTGTCTTCAGGGGCGCCCGTTATAAGTCCGGGGACGCCCTGCTCGACGATAAAGGCGCTGATCCCCTTATGCCGCTGGGCTTCGTCGGTTTTAGCCGTTACAATAATAATACCGGCATTCTTGCCGGTGGTAATGAAACGCTTGGTTCCGTTCAGGATGTAGGTTTCCCCATCACGAACCGCGTGCGTCGACTGGGCGGCGGGGTTGGAACCGGCATGCGGTTCGGTCATTGCAAAGGCGCCGATCTTTTCGCCCGAAGCCAGCGTTTTTAAAAACCGTTTTTTTTGAGAGGTGTTGCCGTAGCGGACCAGACTCTCACAAACGATCGAATTGTGAACCGACATGACCACGGCGGTTGAAGCGCAGGAATAAGCGATTTCGGACAGCGCCAGTACATAGCTGACCGTATCGACGCCTTCGCCGCCGAACTCCGCCGGGACCATCATTCCCATGAGTCCCAGCCCGGCCATCTTTTTCAGGTTGTCGGCCGGAAATTCTTTGGTTCGATCGCGCTCCATGGCGGTCGGCGCTATCACTTTGCGGGAAAACTCCCGCACCATGGCCTGGATCATGAGCTGTTCGTCGTTAAGTTGAAAGGTCACGTTTCCTCCGGAGCCGATTGGAGCGAGGCTCATTGAACCCTTTATTCCTCACGGTCCATAAATCACCACCAGCAGCACCGCCTGCGTGTCGCTGATGTTGCGCAACTGGTGCCGGATGCCTGAGTTGAAGTGGAGCGAATCGCCTTCCGCCAGGACATTTTTATGATCACCCACCGCCACTTCCACCTTTCCGGTCAGCACATATACAAACTCTTCACCTTCATGCTGGTATCCGACGCCTTTATGTTCCTGGAGGGGGTCGATGATGACCCGGAACGCTTTCAGATGTTTATTCTCAGCCCCGGGGGTCAGCGTCGTATAGGCATAACTTTCGGTCCGCTTGGTATAGGCTTTGATGCGGCTTTTCAAATTGGATTCCTGCTCTTTCAGGAAAAAGCCGGAATCAATCTCCAGCGCCCGCGAGATCTGCAGCAGGGTTCCCACCGGCGGCATCTGCCGGCCGGCCTCGACCGCTTTCAAATACTCAATGGAACAACCGGTTTCGTTGGCGATGCGGTCAAGGGTGATCTTTTTTTCAAGCCGTACTTTTTTTATTTTTTTCCCGACCGGGGAGAGTGCGGTTGACTTTTTCCGTGGCATAAGGCCTCCTAATATTCATAAAACCCGCGTCCGGTTTTGCGGCCCAGCCAGCCGGCCTCAACGTATTTTCGCAAGAGCGGGCAGGGGCGGTATTTGGAATCGCTGAACCCGTCATAAAGCGTTTCCATGATGGCCAGACAGGTATCCAGACCGATCAGGTCCGCCAGCGCCAGGGGGCCCATGGGATGATTCATCCCCAGTTTCATGACCGTGTCGATATTTTCACGCGTGCCGACGCCGTGATAGAGACAGTAGACCGCCTCATTGATCATCGGCATCAGAATGCGGTTGGCGATGAAACCGGGAAAATCATTGGCTTCGGCCGGGGTCTTGCCGAATGCAAGCGACAGATCCCAGGTTGTCTGGAATGTCTCTTGCGAAGTTGCCAGCCCTCTGATCACTTCCACCAGTTTCATGACCGGCACCGGGTTCATGAAATGCATCCCGATGACTTTCCCGGGCCGCCGGGTCTGGGCGGCAATTCTTCCGATGGGAATCGACGAGGTGTTGGTGGAAAGAATGACATGATCGGAACAGAGGGCGTCCAGATCCTTGAAAATCTGAAACTTGATTTTTTCGTTTTCCGTCGCCGCTTCCACCACAAAGTCGGCGGCCGCCATGTCTTTCAGCGCTACGCTGGTTTTAATGCGCTCGAGCATGGCGTTTTTGTCCGCATCGCTTAACTTGCCTTTTTCGACGCTGCGGGCCAGGTTTTTGGAGATGGTATTCAGGCCGCGTTCGACAAATTCCGTACTGATATCATTCATGATGACATTGAGCCCGCTGGCGGCGGCGACCTGGGCAATGCCGTTTCCCATCTGGCCCGAACCGATCACTCCGAATGTTTTGACTGCCATTTCATTTACCTCCGCATCAAAGATAAGAAAAGGTTGAGGTTGAGGCTGAGGTCGAGGTTAAAAAAGAAGCTAAGCCTGAACCTTAACCTCAGCCTGAAGTTCCTCCATTACCGTTTCACCACCATGGCCACGGCTTCCCCGCCGCCCAGGCACAGCGATGCCAGTCCGGTTTTTTTATCCTGCCGGATCATTTCATAAAGCAGGGTAACCAGCACCCGGCAGCCGCTGGCGCCGATGGGATGGCCCAGGGCGACGCTGCCGCCGTTTACATTCACCCCGGCAGGGTCTAATCCGAGTTCGCGCATGACCGCCAGCGTGGATCCGCTGAAGGCCTCGTTGATTTCATACAGATCCACCTCTTCCTTGGAAATGCCTTCCTTTGCCAGGCATTTGGGAATGGCCCAAATAGGCGCCACCAATACATATTTCATATCGATGCCGTAAGATGCCTGAGCGCCGATGGTTGCCAGGACCCGGCAGCCCAGTTCGGCCGCCTTGTTTTTGGACATGACCACCACGGCGGCAGCCCCGTCGCTGATAACCGAGGCATTGCCGGCGGTGGTGACGCCGCCTTTTTTAAAGGCCGGGGACATCGCCGCCATCAGTTCATAACTGGTTTCCCGGGGACATTCGTCCCGGCTGAACATTAACGGATCGCCTTTGCGCTGGGGAATTTCGACCGGTACGATTTCGTCTATAAACCGGCCGGACGCGATGGCATCCAGGGTCCGCCGGTAGGACTCGACCGCATAACGATCCTGGTCTTCCCGGCTGATGTGATACTTTTCAGAGCACAACTCATTTGAAATCCCCATATGAAAATCGTTGACAATGTCCCACAGTCCGTCCCGGATCATGTGATCCTGGAGCGTGCCCGGGCCCATGCGGTATCCGAAACGGGCTTTTTCGAGAAAATAGGGGGCCATGCTCATGTTTTCCATCCCGCCGGCCACTACCACATCGGCATCTCCGAGCTGGACGGCCTGGGCCGCCAGCATGACAGCCTTCAGGGCCGATCCGCACACTTTGTTGACGGTGAAGCATTCGGCTTCCCAGGGCATTCCGGCCAGAACAGCGGCCTGTTTGGCCGGGTTCTGGCCATAGCCGCAGGGGAGTACCAGGCCCATAATGATTTCATTTACGGTTTCCTTTTTGATGCCGGCCCGCCGGACGGCTTCGGTTATTACGAGGGACCCGAGCTTGGTCGCGCCCAGATTGCCCAGAGAACCGTTGAAGTTTCCCAAAGGTGTTCGAACCGCACTGACAATTACCGCTTCTTTCATGAATCTTCTCCCTCCAAAGTCATTGATAACGCCGAATTGAGCTTAATCCAAATCTTTCAATTGTTTCGCTGGTGCCAGTTGTCCGTTGCCAGTGGTCGGTGGCAACTGACAACAAGCAACTGACAACGGACCTAATATAGTATTTATTTCATGGCAATAGAAAAATTCGGGCGCGCAACCCGCAACCGGTAACCCGCAACCCGGATCACATATTCCTACGGTATTTTCCGCCGACTCGATACAGCGCCTGGGTAATCTGCCCCAGCGAGCAGACCCTGACAGTCTCCATCAGCTCTTCAAAGATATTTTCTTCAGCCAAAGCCGCCTGCTGCAGCCGGGCCAGAGCTTTCCCGGCCTCTTTTTCATTGCGCTTTTTAAACTCGGACAACCGGCGCAGCTGCGATTTTTTTTCAGCGTCGGAAGCGCGGGCCAGATCGACACTTTCGGCCCATTCATCCAGGTTGGCATCCGGATCGCGGAAGGTGTTGACACCGATGAGGGGCAGTTTGCCGGTATGCTTTAAATACTCGTAGTACAGGGATTCTTCCTGGATTTTGCTGCGCTGATAGCCGGTTTCCATGGCCCCCAGCACGCCGCCGCGTTCGCTGATTCTGTCAAATTCCATCAGTACGGCTTCTTCCACCAGATTTGTGAGTTCCTCGACAATAAAGCTGCCCTGATTCATATTTTCATTTTTGGCCAGACCCCACTCCCGGTTGATGATCAGCTGGATCGCCAGCGCCCGCCGGACCGATTCCCGGCTGGGCGTGGTGATGGCTTCGTCAAAGGCGTTGGTGTGCAGACTGTTGCAGTTGTCGTAAATCGCACACAGGCCCTGCAGGGTGGTACGAATGTCGTTAAACTGGATATCCTGGCTGTGCAGGGAACGGCCGGAGGTCTGAATATGATATTTCAGCATCTGCGAGCGGGCCGAACCGCCGTATTTGTCTGCCATGGCGATCGCCCAGATGCGGCGCGCCACCCGACCGATCACGGTATATTCGGGATCCATGCCGTTTGAAAAGAAAAAGGAAAGGTTGGGAGCAAAGCTGTCAATGGGCATTCCCCGGGATAGGTAATACTCGACGTAGGTAAATCCGTTGGCCAGCGTCAAGGCCAGCTGCGTGATGGGGTTGGCGCCAGCCTCGGCAATATGGTAGCCCGATATGGAGACCGAGTAGAAATTGCGGACATGGTTGCGGATGAAGTACTCCTGGACATCTCCCATCATTTTCAGGGCGAAGTCGATGGAAAAAATGCAGGTATTCTGTCCCTGGTCCTCCTTGAGAATATCCGCTTGAACAGTCCCGCGCACGCTGGACAGGACCTCGGCCCGGATCTTCTGGTAAGTTTTTTTGGAAGGCGCCCTGCCGGTCTCGGCCGTATACTTATCCACCTGCTGATCGATGGCGGTATTCAGAAACATGGCCAGCAGCATCGGGGCGGGACCGTTGATCGTCATGGAGACGGACGTGTTGGGCGCCGACAGGTCAAACCCGTCATACAGGACCTTCATGTCGTCCAGACTGCAGATACTGACGCCGGAAGTTCCGATCTTGCCATAGATGTCCGGGCGTTTGTCCGGATCCTGTCCGTATAATGTTACGGAATCGAATGCGGTGGACAGACGTTTGGCTTCTGATTCGGCCGAGAGCAGCTTGAAGCGCCGGTTGGTCCTGGACGGATTGCCTTCACCGGCAAACATGCGGGTGGGATCTTCGTCCATCCGTTTCAGCGGAAAGACACCGGCGGTATAAGGGAAGCGGCCGGGTACGTTTTCTTCGCGCAGCCATTCGAAAATTTTGCCCGGGTCCGTATAACCGGGCAGGATGATTTTAGGAATCCTCAGGTGCGCCAGGGATTCCGTAAACAAAGGCACACGGGTTTCGTGGTTCCGGACGTGGTAGGTCAGTTCTTCCTTTGTGTAGATTGTTTTGATTTCCTCCCAGTCTTGCAGCAGCCGGCGGGTCTCTCCGGTCAGGGCTGCTTCCGCCCGGGCCACTTCCTTTTTCAGACGCGCGATGACCTCAGTCGTACGGCCTTTTAGACCGGTTTCAGCGACGGCCCCGGCGGCTTCGCGCAGGTGCCAGGTTCTGCGGACGGCATCGGCCTGGTCGGCGGTCCGGCGGTGGTAGTTTCTGACGGTTTCGGATATTTCCGACAGGTAGCGCGTCCGCTGGGTCGGGATAATAATGGTTTTGGTGGTCGATGTTTTTAATGCGGTTCGGGGGAGTCCGGATTTAAAGGTCGCGCCGGTCTTGGCCGTAAGCACATCCAGGATTGCATGGTACAGCGCCGTTACGCCGTCATCATTGAATTTTGAGGCGATCGTGCCGAATACCGGCATATCATCCGGCGGCGATCCGAAGAGGTGCCGGTTGCGCTGGACCTGCTTGCGAACATCCCTGAGGGCGTCTTCCCCCCCGAGCTTTTCGTATTTGTTTATCACCACCAGTTCGGCATAATCGAGCATGTCGATTTTTTCAAGTTGCGATGCCGCCCCGAATTCGCTTGTCATCACGTAAACCGGCAAATCCGCAAGATGGGTAATGCTGGAGTCGCCCTGACCGATGCCGGCCGTCTCGACGATTACCAGGTCAAAACCGGCCGCCTTGATCACCTCAATTATTTCAGCCAATGCATCGGGGATTTCGGTATTGGATTGCCGGGTTGCCAGGGAGCGCATATACACCCGGTCGTCGTCGATGCTGTTCATGCGGATGCGGTCGCCCAGCAGGGCTCCGCCGGTTTTCCGCCGGGAGGGATCGCAGCTCAAAACGGCGATATGGATATTCCTGCAGTCGTGCAGCAGCCGCAGAATGATTTCGTCCGTCAGGGATGATTTGCCGGAGCCGCCGGTGCCTGTGATGCCGATTACCGGCACTTTGCGGCTGCCGATCTTTTGCAGCAGCTGGGACCGTATCCGGGCAAGCAGGCGGCCGTCCGGGAGGGATGACGCTTTCAGCAATTCCACAGCAGTGATAAACCCGGCAATGTCCCGTTTGTTTCGGCAGGTCAGATTCCGGATATTTAATTTCTCCGGTCGGACGGTTGCAAAATCGATTTTAGCGACCATATCATTGATGAGGCCCTGCAGCCCCAACGCGGCACCGTCTTCCGGTGAATAGATTTTGGCAACGCCGTAAGCCTCCAGCTCTCTGATTTCCTCCGGTATGATCACGCCGCCGCCGCCGCCGAACACTTTGATGTGACCGGCCCCGTTTTCGGCCAGCAGGTCCAGCATGTATTTGAAAAATTCAACGTGGCCGCCCTGGTAGCTGGAGATGCCGATGCCCTGAACGTCCTCTTCAATGGCGGCAAAGACGATTTCCTGGACGCTGCGATTGTGGCCCAGGTGGATAACTTCGACGCCGGTTTCCTGGAGGATTCGACGCATGATGTTAATGGACGCATCATGGCCGTCAAAAAGAGAAGTGGCCGTTACAACCCGGATCGGATGCCTGGGACGGTATGCTTTGACTTCGGTATCCATTCTTTCCCCCTTTTGTGAAAAAAGACCGTATCAACAAAAAGCATTTACAGGCGACCGCCCAACAGGGTAAAGAGCCTTTCAGAAGCATGCATAAACGTAAATAGCCTTACATGCATTTGATTTTTTCGTCAAGTTATTACATGACCCGAATTCCGATATCGGATTATCCGGGAAGTTTGCGCCCGTTCATCCGGCGGCCTGGCCGTTGCCGACTTGTATTTTCAGATAGGCGGATTTCCGGGCATAGAAAGCTCTTGACAGAAATAAACCAACAACATTAAAATATCGCTATTTATGACTGAGCCGCGTTTTTTTCGGGAATTTCTAATGCGCTCCGAACGGCGCATCTCAGTCGGACAACACACACCAGTGCCCACGTTTACGATTTTTGCGGCTTTCATAAAAAGTTTAGCTGAAGACATATCCCTCAACATATTATGGCGTGACTTCGGCGGAGCTCGGCCGGAACCTGCCTTAGGATGCCTTTTGCAGTAAAACGAAGATCCCGTTATCAGGGGGATCCGGGGCATCCCCGGCTAATGCAACGACAAGTTTAAAGATCTTTTATTCGCACAGGCCGGCAAATCCGGCTGTTTCGACAGCATAATGAAAATCCCCTGCATCCCACCCCGGCGGGACGGGGAATGCGCCCGCTGTCGCAGTCACGGTTAAGGGGTCGGTCCGTGCCGCCTTTTATAATGCGGGAAAGGAGGTGTTTTTGAATTTTGACTTATCTAAAGAACAGGAGATGATTCGCCGCGAGGTGCGTAAATTTGCCCAGTCGGAGATATCGCCGATAGCATCCGAGCTGGATGAAAAAGAAGAATTTTCGGTTGAACTGACCCGGAAAATGGGAAAGATCGGTCTGTTCGGCGCCTTTGTTTCCGAAGAATATGACGGCCAGGGGATGGACTATTTATCATACATTATTGCCGTGGAGGAAGTCGCCCGGGTGGATGGCTCCCAGGCGGCGACCATCGCAGCCGGCAACTCACTGGGAATAGCGCCGATATATTATTTCGGCACCAAAGCGCAAAAACAGAAATACCTGCCCAAGCTTTGCAGAGGAGAAGCCCTGTGGGGATTCGGCTTGACGGAACCGACGGCCGGGTCCGATGCCGGCGGCAGCAAAACCACCGCAACCCGGGACGGCGACGGGTGGGTTTTGAACGGATCAAAAATATTCATCACCAATGCGGCCTGTGAGATCTCCATGGGTGTAACGGTCCAGGCGGTTACCGGAAACCGGCCCAGCGGCAAACCGGAATATACCTGTTTTCTGGTTGAGCATGGCACCCCCGGATTTAAAGCGATTCCCATGCATAAAAAAATGATGTGGCGGGCGTCCAACACGGCCGAGCTCTTTTTCGACAATGTTCGCCTGCCGATGGACGCAATTCTCGGCAATAAGGGCGACGGTTTTCACCAAATGCTCCAAACCCTTGACGGCGGCCGCCTTTCCATCGGCGCCATGGGACTTGGCGGCGCCCAGGGGGCTTTCGAGGCAGCCTTAAAATATGCCCGGGAACGGGTCCAGTTCGGCCAACCGATTTCAAAATTTCAGGCAGTGGCCTTTAAACTGGCCGACTGCGCTCTTGAAATCGAATGTGCCCGCAACCTGATGTACAAGGCCTGCTGGCTGCGGGACCATAACAGGCCTTTTGAAAAAGAGGCAGCCATGGCCAAACTGTACTGTTCGGAAGTGATGGGTCGCGTGGTCAATCACGCCGTGCAGATTTTCGGCGGCTATGGGCTTATGAAAGACTATCAGGTGGAACGGTTTTACCGGGACCACAAAATTCTGGATATCGGCGAGGGTACGTCCGAAGTTCAACGGCTGGTAATATCCCGCTATATTGGCTGTTAAAGGCTGAAGGCGGATAGGCAGAAGGTAAAGAGTGCAGGTCAATTGTCTGTGGTCCGTGGTCCGTCGCTGAAGTTCAACGGACAACGGACAACAATCAACGGGCTAAACCGGTTTTCCGTGGTCCGTTGTCAGTGACCGGAACCGCCATGGACAATGGACGACAAACAACGGTCAAATGCGAAAATATATTGAAGGCACCGCTCGCTAAGGAGGGCGTTGATGAACGAAAAAATTTTGTTGACCGCAGAAAAGGACGGCATCCTGACACTGACCTTGAATCGGCCCGATGTGATGAACGCCTTTAATTTCGCCCTGCTGCATGCTTTGCGGGAACAGATCGAAACCGTGCGCTTTCGGCCGGACGTGCGGGTGCTCATTATTACCGGCGCCGGCCAAAAGGCATTCTGTTCCGGGGCGGATTTAAAGGAACGCACTTCGTTGAGCGATATTCAAGTCAGAGAATTCATAACGACCATCCGCACGCTTTTTACTTCCATCGAGCAGCTTAACAAACCGGTCATAGCCGCCGTCAACGGGATTGCTCTGGGCGGCGGGACCGAACTGGCCCTGGCCAGCGACATACGGGTTCTGTCGCAAAACGCCACCATGGGACTTACGGAAACCCGCCTGGCGATTATCCCCGGCGGCGGCGGGACCCAGCGGCTGCCGCGGCTGATCGGTCGGGGAAAGGCCAAAGAATTGATATTCACCGGCCGGCGGGTAGATGCCCGCGAGGCGCTGGAGATCGGGCTGGCCAATAAAATCTGCGAACCGGCCGACCTGTTGATGGAATGCATGCAAATGGCCGCCATGATCTCTGAAACCGGTCCCATTGCCATCGAGCAGGCCAAATATGCAATTAATAACGGGCTTGAGACGGATATCCATACGGGCCTGGCGATTGAATCGAATGCTTACTGGATTACGATTCCGACCGAAGATCGGCTGGAAGGGCTGGCGGCGTTTCGGGAAAAACGAAAGCCGGTGTATAAGGGGAAGTAGGTGTCAGGGGCTGAAGGTAAATAGGCTGAAGGCTGAAGACTGAGGGTTTGAAGAATTAAATTAAAGGGGTTTTTTTGCAGAAATATCAGGAGGACGAATGACTCAATTGAACTACCCGAAGAAAGTTGTTTTAGGCGACATTACCGTCAGAGACGGATTTCAGCACGAGGAAAAATTTATTCCCACCGAAGCCAAATTGTGGGTGGCTGAACAGTTGATTCTGGCAGGGTTTAAGCGGATTGAAACAACCAATTTCGGAAACCCCAAAGGAATGCCGCAATTTCAGGACGCGGACAAATTGTCCAAGCTGCTCAAGACCAGCAAAAAAGTGAAACATCTGATAGACGATGTTGAAATCACCACCATCACGATTCGGGAAAAGGCGGTGGAGCGGGCCATCGCCGCGGCCAGGGAGGGGTATGGACCCGACCGGATTCTTTTTATGGTGTCCACCAGTGAATCCCATCATATTAAAAACTCAGGTCTTTCCCTGGCGGAATACTGGAAGATGTGTGAAGCCTATATACCCAAGGCGCATGCGGCCGGCATGAAAGTGTGCGGGACGGTCAGCACCATCTGGGGATGCCCGATTGAAGGGCCGACGGAAATGAAAAAAGCGCTGGAGTTTACCCGCAGGTGGCTGGATATCGGAGCGGATGATATTGAACATGCCGACCACGACGGTTCGGCGCCGCCCAACCGGGTATATGAATATTACAGCATGATCCTGGACGCCCTTCCGGATACGACCAAACACGTGGCCCATTTTCATGTCACCCGCGGCTGGGGCCTTGCTAATATACTGGCGGCCCTCCAGGCCGGCATCACCCATTATGAGTCGACCCTGGGGGGCACCGGCGGACAGCCCGCCAATTTTGTCGACGGGGTTCCGGTGGCCGGAACCGGCGAATACTACTATGCCGATCCGAGCATTACCGGCCTGGTCTGTACTGAAGACATGGTGGTGATGATGGATGAAATGGGGATCGACACGGGCCTTGACGTCGACAAAGTGCTGGAAACCGGGCGTATGCTGGAACGGATCATCGGGCGGCGGCTGCGCTCGGAGTGCGCCCATACCGGCCGGATACCCAAGGAACTGACCGGACGCAAGTAAAGAATCCTGAGCCGGGGGGAGTTGCTTTATCGGTACCGTATTTTTTCAAATAGCTAAATTATTACCTTTAAAAACAAACAGACACCGGGGAGAGAACCATGAAACAAAAGAACGAGAAATCTCATATCAATGTCGATTTTTTTGAAGACCTGACCGGTGCGATATCTAAAGAAAAACCGGGAAGATCGGAAGGAATCGGGCGCCGGGTCCGCAAGCTGAGGGAGGAAAAGGGACTGTCCCTCGACGAACTTTCCAAACTGACCGGATTTGAGATCGAACTGCTGGCAAAAATTGAAGCGGACCAGGTTCAGCCCCAACTGGGTACGGCCATAAAGCTTTCCAAGGCATTGGACAGCGCCTTCAGCCGTCTGGTTTCAGAGGTCGGCGACAAACTCTATTCCGTAACCCGCAAGGCCGATCAGAAGGAAATTTTGCGGTCTACCACCCGCAAAGGGAGCCAACAGGTCTATATCTACAAAAGCCTGGCGCCGGAGGTAAAAGGCCGGCACATGGAAGCCCTGATTGTCCAGCTTGAAAAAAACCCGGAAAAGAAAAGATCCGTCCATGACGGCGAAGAATTCATCTATGTGTTGAGCGGGCATGTGGTGCTGGATATCGGCGAGGACAATTATCAGCTGGAACCGGGGGACAGCGCCTATTATCTCTCTACTACTCCCCACCTGATTGCTTCCAAAAGCGGAAAGGCTACCATATTGGCCGTGCTCTACGAGGGATAGATGGCTGATTCATGAGTTCTGGCTTGATATCGGCACTTCGCATTGGAGTGAAATTGAAAATCCGAAAATCGAAGCACGAAATTCGAAACAATATCAAAAATCCAATGTTTTAAATTTAGAAAGAAGTGCTGCGTCTTGATTTCCCCTTTTTTTGATCATTCGTATTTTGTTCATTTCAATTTGTTTAGAGTTTCGAAATTCGAGTTTCGGATTTACTTGTCTCCGGAAAGTAGGTCAAATAGGAGCTTTACTCCTTTTTAGGACATAAATTTGTAACTCCCTCACTATATGTACTGATCCACCAGACCGCTGATGAGATCTTCGACTCCTTTGGCGCCTTCTTTTAGGCGGACATCCTCAATCAAAGCTTTTATCTTCCGGTAGGTCTGCGGGTCGCGGGTCAGATCGTCGGTGGAACGGTAAGCTCCGCCGCGGCGGCCCACCCGGAAAATCAGCCGATCGATATCGGTAAGGGCCTGATATTTTTTAATGACAGCCAGCATCCGTGCCTTATCTTCAGGAAGTTTTCCGCTGACTTCTTCCAACAGATTCATGATATGATCACTGGTTACGGAACTGGTGATGCCGTCCAGGGTTTCAATCAAGAGCTTGATTTCTTCCGCCAGCATGTCATCGGTCTGCATGCGGAAGCTGCCGTCCCGCAGGTTGCGGTAAAGCGGGACCCTTTGGGGCACCCGCAGGCTGCGCAGTCGGATGAAGCCAGGGTTGATTTGATTTAGGGCCCTTGCCGTGGCTTGGGCATGCTCCCGCCACATTTCCTGACCGCCAAGCCCCGGCATCACGTACTCGGAAAGTTCGATGCCGGCTTCCAGGAGCTTGCGGCCGGCCTCGACATGCTGCCGGCCGCTAACTCCTTTTTTCATCAGCTTCAGCAGGGGGTCATAGCCGGTTTCCAGCCCAATGTGGACCCGGTCCAAACCGGCCGAACTGATCCGCCGCAGGGATTCGACAGACTTGCGAATGACGGTTCGCGATCGGGAGTAGGTGGTGATCCGGGTGATTTCCGGAAATTTTTCCTTTAAAAATGTTAGGACCGCCAGAAGGTCATCGGTTTTCATGATCAGATTGTCAGCATCCTGCAGAAAGCAGGCCCGGGTGCCGTAATACATCCAGGAGGCGATGCTGCGGTAACTTTCATCCGTTCCGGGATCATTCAGAACTGCGCTGATGACGGCATCGCTGATCTCGCCGCCGCAACCCAGCTTCCAGGATAAGGCCGTGATATCATCGGCAATGTGCCGGGCAGCCTGGATGTCCTGCTTGATCTCCCCGACCGTTCGCAGGGAAAATTTACGACCCTTGTAAACCGGGCAGAAAAGGCACCTGTTCCAAGGGCAGTTTCGGGTCACGCGCAGCAGCAGGCTTGCGGCTTCGTTGGGCGGTCGGATCGGTCCCTGCTCAAATTTAATCGGATCCGGATGCATCAAACTTTCCCCTCAAGTTATAGCGTTGTTAAAGACCTCTGCGAGGGTGTTTTAATTTTTTAATTTGACAAAATGATGTTGCCCAATTTATAAATACCACCTTTAAAAATATTCGCATTATATACCATTTGAAAAGGAGGGACAACCATGTCTGTTCCAAGATATATGTTTTTTACCAAGGGGACCGGGGTTGACCGGGAAAAGCTGGCATCTTTTGAAAATGCTCTGCGGGATGCACGGATTGCCCATCTGAACCTGGTTACGGTATCCTCCATTTTCCCCCCCCACTGCCACATCCTCGACATCGATACCGGCCTGACCCGTCTGGAAGCCGGTGAAATCACCCATTGCGTCATGGCCAAGCAGGAAATCAAAGAGCCCGGCCGGAGGATCGTGGCCAGCATCGGGCTGGCGATCCCGGCGGAAGCCGGCCGGTATGGTTATCTTTCCGAGCACCACGGATTCGGGCAGACCGAAACCGAGGCGGGCGAGTATGCCGAGGATCTGGCCGCATCGATGCTGGCCAATACCTTGGGCATTGAATTCGATGCGGACAAGGACTATGACGAGCGCCGCAACATCTATCAGATGTCGGGTAAAATCGTCAAGTCCCAGCACACCAGCCAGGGTGCTATGGGGGCGGAAGGAAATCTGTGGACGACCGTTCTGGCTGCGGCGATATTCATCGAATAATGCGTCGTCCCGAATTTATAAATTTCGGCGGGGACGAGGTCCCGGCCGTAGCCATGGATCAGGCCGAGATCGTGGTCCTGCCGCTGTGCTATGAACAGGCGGCGTCCTACGGGACCGGCAGCAAAGACGGTCCTTTTCATATTTTAGATGCGTCCGTACAGCTTGAAAGTCTGGACGAGGAGAGCCTGGTAAACTGGGGCGCATTTCGGATTCATACCGTCGCCCCGCTGATCCCCTCCGAAGATCCGGAAACGGCGGTTGCCCAGATGGAAACAGCGGCCGCCGGGATTCTCCTTAAAAAAAAGTTTCTGTTGTCTTTGGGCGGGGATCATGCCGTGTCCATCGGTCCGATCCGGGCGGCCGCCCGGCAATACCCGGATATCGGCGTGCTCCAGATCGATGCTCACCTGGACCTGCGCGAAAAATGGAACGGCAGCAGGTTCAATCACGCCTGCGTCATGCGCCGGGTTGCCGAAGATATCGGCGTCCCGATCGTTCAGGTCGGAATCCGTTCATTTTCGCCGGAAGAAGCGGATTATATCCGGTTGAAAGGACTCCAACCGTTTTTTGCGCACGGGATCGACCCGACGGACCCGGCCTGGATCCAAAATGTATTAAAAAAGCTGCCTCGAAACGTCTATGTAACCATCGATCTTGACGGCCTGGATCCGGGCGTGCTTCCCGGCACCGGCACGCCGGAGCCGGGCGGCTTGACATACCGTCAACTGGTTGCTTTAATCAGGGCCGTGGGTCGTCAACGGCGGGTTATGGCGGCCGATATTACCGAACTGGCCCCCATCGAGGGGTCCAAGGTTTCCGAATTTACCGCCGCGAAAATCGCAACCAAAATATTTGTCAATTGTTCCAAACCGGAGACGGGCAAAGACGGGCAAATCAAATGATGGAGTAATAGCGCTATGAACATCTATCGGAACTGGTTTCTGGCCAGCCGGCCGTGGTCCTTCAGCATGACGGCCATTTCCATCAGCGTGGGCGCTGCCCTGGGTGCAATTGACGGGGTTTTTTCGTGGGGATTGTACCTGCTGACACTTGGCGGGATCATCCTGCTGCACGGCGCCTCAAACCTGTGCAACGATTATTACGATGTGCGCCGCGGCGTGGACACGATGGATGCGCCCACCTCCCGATATCGCCCCCATCCCCTCATGGAAGGTATGCTCAAACCGAAATACATCCTGATCGAATCGTATCTTTTATGCGGGATTGCCGGGCTGGTGGGCATTTATCTGGCAGCGACCCGGGGGTGGCCGATCCTTGCCATTGGCATCATCGGCGTTCTGGCCGGATTGTCTTACACCGCGCCTCCTTTTAATTACAAGTATCATGCCTTGGGGGAAGTTTCGGTTTTTTTAATGTGGGGGCCGCTGATGGTCGAAGGCGCTTACTTTGTCCAGCGCCAGGTCTTCAGCCTGAAGGCCTTGTGGATATCCATTCCCTTTGGGGTGCTGGTGGCGCTGGTGCTGCTGGCCAACAACATCCGCGACATTGTGTATGACAGGGACAAGGGAATTCAGACCATTCCCATTCTGATCGGTCGCCGCAACGGCATCCGGCTTTACATTGCCCTGATCGTTTTGTCATATGCCAGCGTCTTGTGGATGGCCCTGATGGGGCCGCTGCAGCGCTGGTCCCTGGTTATCCTGCTTTCCGTGCCGCTGGCGCAGCGCCTGCTGGGCCAGATATTACGCAAGATCCCGCTGGATGCCGATGCCCGTACCGCTCGGCTCAATACCGCTTTCGGTATTCTGCTGGTGGCGTCACTGATCCTGGAGAGCATCGTTTGAGCGCCGATGATTTCCGCCCCGCAGCACTGGCCGCTACAATCGTCTTGGCAACCGTTCTGTGGTTTGTGACATTCTATCTATCCTGGAGCACGTTCTGGATTAAAATTTCCTTATCGGCTGCTACCTTGGCGGTTATTTCAATCCGGCTGCAACCCGAACCCCTTAAAGAATTAAAACTTGATTTTAGATCCTTTCTTATCGGAATATTATCTGCCGCAGCGCTTTATTTCATTTTCTGGCTGGGGAAGAAAATTTCCACCGGACTTTTTCCCTTTGCCGAACACCAGATCGGGTCCATTTACGACAAGGGCGAAGGGACCCCCATGGGAGTGATTGCGGCGCTGCTGTTTTTTGTGACCGGTCCCTGTGAAGAGATTTTCTGGCGAGGATTTTTGCAGCGCAATTTCATAAAGCGCTTCGGCGGCCGGAAGGGCTGGCTGCTGGCGACGACCGTCTATGCAGGGGTGCACATCTGGTCCTTTAATTTCATGCTGATCGGCGCGGCCGCCGTTGCCGGCGCCTTCTGGGGGGCCTTGTACCGGCGCCTGGGCAACCTTGCGCCGGTGATTATCTCCCATTCCATCTGGAGCACCTTTGTCTTTGCGGTGCTGCCCATTCCTTAAAAAAGGCAGGGCCGTTGCCGACCCTGCCGGTGTAATCCGCCAACAAACAGACGCTTATTTCACGGCTTCCTTCAATGCCTTTGCTGCAACGAACTTCGGCGCTTTGCTGGCCGCAATGGAGATCTCTTCTCCGGTCTGAGGATTTCTGCCTTTACGAGCCTTCCTTTCAGCCACTTTAAATGTGCCGAACCCGGCTAATGAAACAGCGTCTCCTTTTCCCAATGCCTGGATTATGCTTGAAAGTACACAATCCACGGCCGCCTGAGCATCCTTTTTGGTATTCAGGACTTTTGAAACTTCATTGACCAAATCTACCTTGTTCATGTTATTTCCCCTTTCTTGGCAAGACTGTATATTGCGGAGACTGGATCGGATCGCTTCTGCACCCGCGTCCGATTTTAAACCGCAGTCAGGTGATGTTAATGCACTGCTGATAATCGCATGTTCGAACGGCGCATCCTAATAGCGTCGTCCGCCGCCCGACCCTCCGCCCGGTCTTCCGCCGCCGTGTCTGTCTCCGCCGCGGCCGGGTCCTCCGGATCTTGGGCCGCCTCGACGGCCTTCAGGGCGAGGGCGGGCTTCATTGACATTAAGGCTCCGGCCTTTCAAATCCTTTCCGTTCAAGCCTTCGATGGCGGCCTGTGCTTCGGAATTATCGGGCATTTCCACAAATCCAAAACCTTTTGCCCGGCCGGTTTCATTGTCTTTAATAACCTTGACGGTATCGACCTTGCCAAAGCTCGCAAAAGCATTTTTCAAATCCTCTTCGGTCACTTCGTACGAAAGATTCCCAACGTAAATATTCATCCTGATCTCCTTCTAATAAAAGAATTACATGACATTTAAGATCGCTGCCAATTGAATATCACTGTAATTTCCGTTTGTAAATGGTAAGTATCCGATTTTCAATTTTTATGGGAAAACGGTGATGTTTATAAATCAGACAGACACCAGATCGACGTCGTCAAAAAAAAGCTCCATTGAGCCGTCTTTGGATGACTTGTATAACAGCATGACCGATTCGGCGATTTTGGCGGCATAGGGTTCAATGGGAAATATGTTGTGGGTCCGAAGCGTGGCAACCAATGCGCTCATCCCTTTGGCGATGGAACCCACCACAACCTCACTTTCATAGGTTTCTTCGCAGAGAAATGAAAAATTTCCCTTTTGCAGCATTGCAGACGCCACATTTTTCAGGTTTTTATCGATGATTGCATATTCCCTGATTTTGAGTTTATGTTTGGATCCATCTCTGGAAATCACATATTTTTGGCGCATGCCTTTTCTCCTTTTCAGCCGGTTTCTTTTAGCGGTTTTTAAAATTGATTACCTGGTCTCGCCAATAATCTGGCTTCCTGGCAGACTACTTCTGATAATGAAAACGAGAATAGGATCTATAAGCGGAATTCCTTGAGGTTTACGGACCGAAGTAGCGAATTCAAGAGGAATAAAGCTAGACCAAACAAAAGAGCATCCCCTCATTGACGGAAGAGATGCTCTTTTTTCCTCAAAACATGAGGTTAAATCACAGTGACATTTGCAGCGGAAGGACCTTTTTGTCCCTGCTCTATATCAAAGGATACCCGGTCGCCTTCATTGAGGGATTTAAAACCGTCTGCTTTGATCGCTGAATGATGAACAAACACATCCGCTCCGTCTTCCCGCTCAATGAACCCGAACCCTTTTTGGTCACTAAACCACTTAACTGTTCCATTGGTCATGATAACATCCTCCTTTCATAAAATTCTCAAAGTTACAAACTGGAGGGCACCACATGGACAAATGGATCATTCCTTCAGAAAGAAACCGTCCCGCAGATTAAGCCGGACTTGATTGATTAAACCTATCATAAGCTTCATTTGGAAAGAAAGCAAGCTAATTGTTTGTTATTTTTGAAAATAATTCTTATCACGTATTTAAACGTGCAAATACAAAATGTTACAGGAACACAGGGAGCGACGGTATGCCCGGCGGGGTATGCCGTTTCATAAACCGTCCGCTATAAAAAAAGAAGCCCGGAATAAATTCCGGGCTCATGGTCTGTCAATCTATAATGCCATTATATGTGTCATAGACTTTACGTGAATCAGAACAGTCCGCTCACTTTTCCGGTCTTGACGTCCACGTCGATTCTTCGGAAGGCCGGATTCGAGCTGGTCCCGGGCATCAGGCTGATGGCGCCGGCGCAGGGGCACAGGAATTTGGCGCCGGAGTAAATGAGCACGTCGCGGATGGGCAGACGCCACCCTTTGGGAACGCCCTTTAACACGGGATCATGGGTGAGGCTCAAGTGTGTCTTGACCATCATGGTGGCAAAATCGGCATATTTGGGATCGCTTTCCAGCATCTTGGCCTTGGCTTCGGCATCTGCCTGCCAGTCCACACCGTCGGCTCCGTAAACTTCCGTGGCAATCATGTTGACGCGGTCGCGCAGCTTCATTTCTATGGGGTACAGGAATTTAAATTCATTTTTGTCGTTGCAGGCTTCGATGACCGCATCGGCCAGTTCCAGGGCCCCGTCGCCGCCGTCGGCCCAGTGGGTCGATTTGGCGCAGCGGGCGCCGGCCGCCTCGGCCGCCTTGCGGACCACCGCGATTTCAGCGTCCGTATCAGTATGGAAGCAGTTGATGCACACCACCGGGTTGATGCCGGACTTGCGGATGACGTTGATCATGTGGACCATGTTTTCGCAGCCCTTTTCCACCAGGGCGACATTTTCCTTGGTGTATTCATCCGGCAGGGCTTTGCCGGCGACGACCTTGGGTCCGCCGCCGTGCATTTTCAGGGCGCGGATGGTGGACGTCAGAACCGAGACGTGGGGCTTGAGACCGCTGAAACGGCATTTCACGTTCCAGAACTTTTCAAAACCGATGTCGGCTGCAAATCCGGACTCGGTCACATGGTAATCGAACAATTTCAGCCCGACGCGGTCGGCAATAATCGAGGACTGACCCACGGCGATGTTGGCAAACGGGCCGGCATGCACCATGCAGGGATTGTACTCGGCTGTACACATCAGGGTCGGGTTGATGGTATTGCGCATGAAGGCGGCCATGGCGTTGCCGACTTCGAGGTCGCCGGTGGTGACGGGCTTGCCGCTTTTATCAAAGGCCACGGTGATGTTGTTCAACCGCTCTTTCAGGTCGGCCAGGTCCCTGGCAACCGAGAGGATCGCCATGCATTCGGATCCGACGGCGATGCCGAATTTTGACTGCATGGTGAATCCGTCCATGCGGCCGCCCAGACCGATAACGATGTTGCGAAGCGCCTGGGCGCAGAAGTCCATGATCCAGCCCATTTCCACGCGGGTGGGATCGACGTCGAGCCGCCGCATGGCGGTGAGGCGCTGCAGCTGCTCGTCATTGTAATTGCGTTCATGCTGCATCCGGGCGGTCAGGGCCACCATCGCCAGGTTGTGGGCGTTCATGATGTCGTTGATGTCGCCGGTGAGCCCCAGTGAGAACTCCGTCATGGGGATCAGCAAAGAGTTGCCGCCGCCGGCCGCCGTGCCCTTGACATTCATGGTGGGGCCGCCCGAAGGCTGCCGCAGGCAGCCGCCGACATTGACGCCGCGCTTTCCCAAGCCTTCCATCAGGCCGCAAGACGTGGTGCTTTTGCCTTCACCCAGGGGCGTCGGTGTAATTGCGGTTACCTCAATGTATTTTCCATCGGATTTATTCTTTAAGCGTTCAATGATTTTCAAAAAGTCCAGCTTTGCCAGTCGTCCCATGGGCAGGATTTCATCCGTTTTAAGCCCCAACTTCTCACCCCACTCCTGGGGCGTCGGCATGTTTTTCTCAGCTTCTTCAGATATCTGCCAGTCAGCCATTTTTACTGCATTGTAAGCCATGAATTCATTCCTCCTCTTGTGTTGTTGGTTATTACAGGATAGTCCCCTGTTGTTCAGCTTTCAAAGGTCACTGGTCGATGGCGCTTACGGTGGTTTTCGGAGGGTTGACAATCCGGCCGGGATTCAGCCGAACCGCTCTAATTTTTCCCCCGGGTTTGCCAGGGGAGAAACCGCATCAGCGCTGAATTTACAGACTACTGAAAATTTCAGAAAAATTTTTATAACATGCGTATTTGGGTTTGGCAAGTGATATGTTAACCGGTCCGGCAGTCATTCCTGTAATTGGGTCAAGCTGATGGTTTCGCCGGGTGGTTGCGTTCGGGTGAAGACTAAAAGTCTATTGTCTGTGGTCAGTTGTCCGTGGCCGGACCTTCAACGGACAATCAGCAACGGATATGAACGGGATAGACCAGATGGACGAAACGACCGGAGATCGGGATCAGGGGCCGGGCGTGGCGGCGGCGGCTGTTACCCCTGCAACTGATTCAAATTAAAGTAAAACCCTTTCTGCCGGATCAATTCGGCATGGGTTCCGGATTCAACGATCCGTCCCCGGTTAAGCACCAGGATACGATCGGCATTTCGCGTGATCAGAAGACGGTGGGCTACGATAATGGATGTCCGGTTTTTCATCAGGTTAAAGAGGGCGTCCTGTATTTTCTGCTCCGTTTCTGAATCGACATAAGAAGTGGCTTCATCAAAAATAATCAGATCCGGGTTATGGGCGAAAGCCCTGGCAATGGATATCAGCTGGCGCTCGCCGCTGGAAATGGATACGCCCCCCTCGGATAAAATGGTGTTGATTCCCAGGGGCAATCTATCAATGAAAGGTTTGCAATTGGAAGCCTGCAGGATAGTGTTCATTTCCGTTTCGGACAGATCATTCCTGCCCGGGGCAATATTGTCCCGGATGGACCCTGAAAATAAAAACGGGTCCTGGGTGACCAGTGCAATTTTAGATCGCAGCCCGGGCGTTGGGATATTCCTGATGTCCTCTCCGTTTATCAGGATTTCCCCCGCGGTCGGATCATAAAACCGGATGAGGAGTTGAATCAAGGTTGTCTTGCCGCAGCCGGTGGGACCGACCACGGCCAACACTTCGCCCGAACGGACGCTGAAGGATATTCGCTTCAGAACCGTTTCGCCCGCGACATAGCCGAAGGATACCGCATTGAAACGGATATCCCTGATTTTATCCGCTGCAAATGATTTGGCGGCATTTTCCGCTGCCGGCTGGGGCAGTTGCTGCCGATCGTCCAGGATCATAAATATGCGTTCGGCCGATGCCATGGCATTTTGGAGAATATTGTATTTTTCGGCAATATCCCGGATCGGGCGAAAGAACATCTTGACGTAGGAAATAAAAGCCACCAGCGCCCCCAAACTGAGCGCGCCATCCAGGACCCGGTTTCCGCCGTAAAATATGACAATGGCCAGGGCGATAACCCCTAAAAATTCAATGGCGGGCATAAAGGTCGCGAAAATCCGGATCTGACGCATGCCGGCCAGGTAATTTTCATGGTTCAACTTTTTGAATCTCAGGTAATTTTCTTTTTCACGCCCAAAAAGCTGAAGGACTTTCAGGCCGCCGAGGGTTTCCGAAATCCGGGTGTTGATTTCGGCCACCTTGATTCGCAGCAGGCGGAAGGCTTCGCGGGCATGACTGGAAAAGGTCAGGGAGATGTAAGCGACAAAGGGGAGAACCGCAAAGGATAACAGGGCCAGTCTCCAATTGATGCTCAGGAGCATGACGGCGATGCCGACCAGCAAAAACAGATCCTTGAACACAAACACGATTACGGACGTAAAAAGCTCCTGCATGTTCTGAACATCGTTGGTTACCCGCGTGACCAGCCGGCCCACCGGGTTGCGCGTAAAAAATGCCACCGACAGAGACTGGATGTGGTTGAAGAGCTGAACCCTGAGGTCGTGCATCATGCGCTGGCCGGCAATCTCCATGATCATTTCCTGCAGAAAGTTCAGAACAAAGTTTAAAATGATCAGCAACAGAAACAGAGCGGTTACGCGGCCGACGCCGGCCAGGTCGTCTTTGCGCAGGACGGCAAGGTCTTCCCCCTTCAGGGCGGCAAGATCCGCGTATGGGATCCGGGCGGTTGCGCCCTTTACGTCGAACCGTTCGGAATATTTATCAACCACGGACCGGATATCTGCGTCAGCGGTATTTACTGTCAGATGCCCGGCGCCGGCGCCGTTTGCCGCCGTTACCGTGGGGGCCGGGACAATATACCGATCGATGGCGACTTTGGTGACATAGGGGAGGGAGAGATCCAGCAGCGTGATCATCACCACCAGCACAATGGCTCCCAGCAGCCAGCGCCGATAAGGCCGGGAAAACGGGTAGAGACGCCTGAGCAGCCTGACGTCATAGGGTTTGCCCAGTTCCTTTTCTTCAAAATAGCCGAAATCAGTCCGCACGGTATGCCTCTTCCAGTTCCTGCAGCCGAAACGTTTTGGCATAGTAGTTTCCGGATGCCATTAAATCGGCATGGCGGCCGGATTCAACAATACGGCCGCTATCCATCGCCAGAATGGTATCGGCAAAGTAAACGGCTGAAAGCCGGTGAGACACCATGAAAATGGTACGCCGTCCGGCCAGCGCCTTGATGTTGCGGATAATTTCAGCACCGGTTTCCATATCGACCTGGCTGATGGGGTCGTCCAGTACCAGCACCGGCGTCGCCGGCAGCAGTGCGCGGGCCAGGGCAATGCGCTGCTTCTGACCGCCTGACAGGATAATTCCCTTTTCGCCGACCCGGGTATCGAGCCCATCCGGAAAGACCCGGATGGTGTCGTAAAGAGCCGCGGCGCGCATCGCCTGGAGGAGGTCGACCTCCCGGACGTGAGCGTCGGCGAGGGTAATGTTGTCACGAATCGTGCCGGAAAAAAAGAACGGCTCCTGGGGAATGAATGAGATCTGGGACCGGAGACTTTTGAGTGTGAGGCTGCGGATATCAATGCCGTCCAGCAGAATCCGACCTGCTGAGACATCATATATCCGGGGTATCAGACTCAGCAGGGTGGACTTGCCGCTGCCCGTCGGGCCGACAATGCCGACAATCTGTCCGGGCTCAACCGTCAGGTTGACGGCGGTCAGGACAGGCCGGCTGTCGGATTTATAGGCGAATGCCACGTTTTCAAAAAGAAACCGTCCGGCGGCCCGGCCGAAACCGACGGCATCGGGTCTGTCGTCTATTTGAGGCCGGGTCTTTAAGATTTTATCAATCCGATCCAGCGAGGCCGTCCCGCGCTGGATCAGATTTGTCACCCATCCCAAGGCCATCATCGGCCAGGTTATAAGTCCCAGGTAGCTGATAAAAGCGACAAAGTCGCCCGGGGTGATCGTGGCGGTGATAGTCTGGCGTCCCCCCAGGAAAAGAACAACGGCCAGGCTCAGGTTTGAAAACAGGAGCATCATCGGAAAAAAGGAACCGGTAATTCTGACCAGTCGAATGTTGTTGGCGACATAATCGCCGGAAGCCTCGGTAAATTTCAATGCCGCGGCGGATTGACGGTTGTAGGCTTTGATGATGCGGATACCGGCCAAGTGCTCCCGGGCCACTTCGGTCAAATCCGAAAAGGAAGCTTGGACTTTCTGATACAGGCGGTGCATTTTCCTGCTGAAAAAACGGGTTCCCAGGACAATCAGCGGCATGGGAATAAGAACAAACAGGGTCAGCTTCAGGTTGATGTAGACCATGAATCCGATGGCGGCCGCGCCCAGGACAATGGCATCGGTGAGGGCCACCAGTCCCATGCCTATGGCCATGCGGACGTGTTGAAGGTCATTGGTGGCATGGGCCATCAGATCCCCGGTTTTGATCCCGTCGAAATAGGAGGCGGAAAGGGTCTGGATATGGGCAAAAAGTATGTTGCGCAGACCTTCCTCCACTCGCCGGGAGGACCCGATCAGGCACCAGCGCCAGAAATATCGAAAAACACCGATCAGAATACCGGTTGCGGCAATATAGCCTGCATAGGCCGCCAGATCGGCACTGCCGGCATTAAAGGCCGTGAGGTCATCCACCGCCCATTTTAATACCCGCGGTATGAACAGCTGGAAAATGTCAACGGCAATCAGGCAGGCGATGCCGAACGCAATTGCGGGTCGGTTTTCCAGAAGGTATGGCTTTATTAATCGTAACGATTTCAAAAAGCTGCCTTGTTCAGGGTTCAGGGTTCAGGGCTCAGGGCTCATGGTTCAGAGGTTCACGGTTTAGAGGTTCAAAGTTTTAAGTGTTTTAAGCTTTTCTGCTTTTTTCGACTTCTGACTCCTGCCCCCTTAAAGTCCTTCCTTTGATGTCATTTCAGGATAATAACTCATTTTTTATTTTCCGCAACCCGCCCGGATGAATTTCCCCTCATTGACTTTAGCAGGACCGGTTGTTATGATATTTCCAATGAAAACAGGACATGTTGTTGAATATATCGACCACCAGCAGATCATGTGCGGGGTCGTTCTGGATGTGAAGGGGCAGCGTCTGCGGCTGTTGACCGAAACCAACCGCGAGGTCAATTTGTCGGATGGCAGACTTTCGCATAATGGCGAAAAGGTTCTGGATGTTTCCATCGGCCGCGACAAACTGGTTGATATGTTGAAACAAATTGCCAGGCAGCGGGAGGAGTTGACCCACGATGTGGATATTAAGGAATTGTGGGAGGTTCTCAATACGGAGCAGGAATGGATCGACCTCCCCACCATGACGGCCTTTTGTTTTCCCAACGAACCGGATAGCGACCATGCTTCGGCGGTCATGCGGGCCTTTTTTAAAAACAGGCTGTATTTCAAGTTCGACCAGGATAAATTCTTTCCCAATTCAGAAGAGCAGGTTGAACAAACTGCACGGCAGCAAAGAGAAGCCGAACGAAAAAACCGGATCATCGAGTCCGGCGGGAACTGGTTTAAGCAGTTGCTTATGGACAAAAAACCTTCCCCGATACACCCCCCGATCTCTGCGGAACAGCAGGAAATTGCAGCCATTCTGAAAGCCTTTTATCTTTTTGAAAATGAAGGTCCCCAGGCCGCCCTGGCCAAAGCCATCCTGTCAAAAGCCGGGGCAAAAGACGGCGCGGATATTTTTCGCTTTCTGGTCCGGCTGGGGATCTGGCATGAAGATGAAAATATCGATCTGCACCGTTATCGGATATCCACCGACATTTCCGATGCGGTGGCGGCCCGGGCGGTTGAACTGGTATATTCGCCACCTGCTTTTGGCGGGATTCCCGCTCGAAGGGATTTAACCGGACTTCCGTTATTTACCATCGACGGGCAATTTACCCTTGATTTTGACGATGCCCTGAGTATTGAAAAAAAAGACGATCACTATCAACTGGGGATACATATTGCCGACGTCGGGCATTTCATCCGGAAAGGGGACGTCATCGATCAGGAGGCAAGTGCCCGCGGCAGTACGATTTATATGCCGGACCGTAAAATACCCATGCTGCCGGATTCTCTGGCCGAAGATCTCTGCAGTCTCAAAGCCGGCAAATTAAGGCCTGCCATCAGCACCCTGGTGAGCCTGAGCCCCGGCGCCGAAGTCATCGATTATGAAATCTTTCCGAGCCTGGTTCAAATCGGGCGCCAGCTGACATATTATGAAGTAAACATGATGACGGATGAAAGCTGGGAAATCGCCTGTCTCTATGACATTGCCAAAAAATTTCGACAGAAGCGGCTGCACCAGGGCGCCATGCACATATCGCTGCCGGAAATCAACGTCTGGATCGACCCGGATGGAAACCTGTCGGTCAGCAAAACCAACCGGGAGAGTCCGGGACGGATGCTGGTTGCCGAAATCATGATCATGGCCAACTGGTTGATGGCCCGGTTTCTGTCGGAGCGGAACTTGCCGGCTGTTTTCCGGTCCCAGCCCGACCCCAAGGAACGCCTTTTTAAAAATGGAGAGGGGAGCCTGTATCAAAACTGGATGCAGCGCAAGCATTTAAACCGTTTTATGTTAACCCCCGAACCGCTGCATCACTCCGGGCTGGGGCTGGATGCGTATGTCACGGCAACCTCTCCCATTCGAAAATATTTTGATATGGTCACCCAGCGGCAGATTCGCGCGGTTTTCGGTCTGGAATCTCCCTATTCGACCGAGGAGATGCGTCAGATCATTCACCTGCTGGCAACACCCATGAGCGAGGTCTGGCGAATTCAAACCAACCGGAACCGTTACTGGCTGCTGAAATACCTGGAAGCAAAAACCGGACAGAAGGAAGAGGCCATTGTCCTGAGCAGGCGCAAGAACAATTATCTGATACTCCTGACCGAGTATATGCTGGAATGCACCCTGCCGCTTTCCGCGGGTGTGAATTTAAAACCAGAAGATATGATTCAGGTCACCCTGCAGCATGTGAATGCGCGCAGGGATGTTATTTCGGTGTTTCTGGGGTAGAAAAATGGTTCACAGTTCAACGGTTCACGGTTCAACGGTTAGGTCAACCCTGAACTGTGAAACCCTGAACCCGTGAGCCTTGAACTTGGAATCTTGAACCGTGGACCAATCCTTATTCGTCATCTCTGCTACCGGCAAAGACCAGGCGGGTCTGCTGCATCGGGTCGCCGCCGTCCTGAGCGACCTTGGGATCAATATCGTGGATATTGATGCCCGTTCGATTCGCGGCTATTTTACCATGTTCCTGGTCGTCGACCGCAGCACATCGACTTGCCGCACAGCGGAAATGCTCGAGCGGCTCTCCCCGCTGGGGGCTTATTTCGATCTGGGACTTCACGTCAAGCCTTACGCGGAAGGGCGCCGGATTCCCAACAAGCAGATGATGCGGATGACCCTGATGGGAACCGACCGGCCGGGGATCGTTGCCGAGCTGTCCGGGGAGGTGGCCCGGCATCAGGTCAACATCGAGGCCATCAAGATGATCGCCCGGGGCGACTACATTGCCATGGAAATATCCCTGGATACGTCGGCCCTCGATGATCTCAAGGCGTTTCGCAAGGTCATCTATGCCTTTTCCGAAAAAGCCGGTTTTGATGTTTCCCTGCAAAAAGGCGATATCTTCCAGAAACCCAGACGGGTCGTTATTTTTGACTGCGACAGCACCATTATAAAGGGAGAGATCATCGATGAACTGGCCAAGGTCGCCGGGGTTGAGCAGCGGGTCAAGCAACTGACGGCACGCGCCATGAACGGGGAAATCGATTTTGAAAAGGCGCTGCGGGAGCGGGTGCTGCTGCTCAAGGGGTTGACCGTGGAACAGCTTGAAAAAATGACCCAGACGATCCATCTGACGCCCGGGGCTGAAGAACTCATCTCGGCACTGCGTTTCATGGGTTTCAAGGTAGGTGTCATCTCCGGCGGTTTTTCATTTTTTACCAACTATCTGAAAGAACGCCTCAATCTGGACTATGTCTACGCCAACGAACTGGAGATCGAAAACGGTGTGACCACCGGCCGGATCAAGGGGAAAACCATCCTCAGCCAGAGCAAGGCCGACATTATCAATCAGATTGCCGAGATGGAAAACATATCCGTTGAACAGATCGTTGCCGTCGGCGATGGCGCCAACGATCGCTTCATGCTGCAGAAGGCCGGACTGGCCATCGCGTTCAACCCCAAGGAGATATTAAAAGATTTCAGCGACGGCATAATTACGTCGGACAACATTTCAGGGCTCCTTTATTTTTTGGGGGCGCCGGATGATGTCCTGAAAAAGTTCCTGAATAAGGAAAAGGATTCCTAACCGGGAAACCGATCGTTCTTTAAATTGGATACGTGGGTACAACTCTATGAAATATATCCATTCCATCCAGTGAATAAAGAAAAAAGCATTCCAATTTGTTTGCCGTCTATTGACGAACAACATGCCATCGTTACCGAAATCGAATCCCGTTTCTCCGTCTGCGAAAAAATGAGGAGAGCATTGAGCAAAGTCTCGGGCAGGCGGAATCTCTGAGGCATAGCATTTTAAAAAAAGCTTTTGAGGGCAAGCTCGTTCCCCAAGACCCGTCGGATGAGCCGGCGTCAAAATTGCTGGAACGCATCAAAGCGGAGAGGGAGAAAATAGCTGCGGAGCAGCGCCATGTTAATAGACGTAGCAGAAATATACCCCCAGCTCCGTAGGAGCGCCATGTTAATGACGTGGAAACCAAACCATCGGAAAAATATGGGGCAATGATTTTGTCTATTAACATGCCGCACCTCCGGTGCTGTAAAAATGGAGGTTCCCCCAGCTGCGGAGCAGCGTTATGTTAATAGCTATTAATATGCCGCACCACCGGTGCTGTAAAAATGGAGGTTCCCCCAGCTCCGTAGGAGCGCCATGTTAATAGAGCAATGATTTCGCTCCTACGGAGCTGATATTTTAACCAATTGATTCGGCTATTAACATGCCGCACCTCCGGTGCTGTAAAAATGGAGGTTCCCCCAGCTGCGGAGCAGCGTCATGTTAATAGCTTATTAACAACGAAATGTGAATAAAAAATGGCAAACACCTACACCCAATTATACGTCCACATTGTTTTTGCGGTAAAAGGCAGAGGTAATCTCGTTTCCCAAAGCTGGAAAGAGGAATTATATAAATACATAGCCGGTATTATCGTCAATAAAAATCAAAAATTAATGATTTTAAACGGGATGCCTGATCACCTCCATTTGCTTGTGGGCTTTAAACCCGATTGTTCCCTTTCGGATTTGGTTAGGGACATCAAGGCCAATTCATCCAAATTCATCAACGAAAAGAAATGGGTTCTGGGAAAATTTGAATGGCAGGCCGGATTTGGAGCATTTACAATAGGGCAATCGCAAATTGACCGGGTGGTAAATTATATCCTCACACAGGAAGACCATCACAAAAAGAAAACATTCCGTGAAGAATATGTTGAATTTCTGAATGCCTATAAAATTGAATTTAAATCGGAATATATTTTCGAGGAAACGGATGTCGCTCCTACGGAGCTGTTAAAATAGCGCGCCGCTGGGGCTATTAACATTTCGTACCTCCGGTGCTATTAACATGAGAGACCCGCCGGGCAAGCCATGTAATCCTTAGGCAGTCAACCCTCTGCACCAGATGATACCGGCCACCGATTCCGGACGGCGCCTGACACACCCATCCGTGTTTCTCGGGATCGATCCTCAAAACACTCAATGATGAGTCGCTCTACTGCTTGAAGAACGCGTTAAGCTCGTTGTAGACGTCGTCCGGGAACTGCTCGGCCGGGTAGTGGCCGCAGGGCAGCGGGCGGATGCGGACGATGTTTGCACAGTACTGCGGCCACAGGCCTCGCGCGGTTTGAAATACTTCTCGGTATGGCTCAATTCGCCCCAGTAGACCGCCGCCGGGCAGCCGATCCTGCGGCCCGCCTCGAAATCCGCGGTATCCATGTCCATGTCCACGCTGACGGCGGCGCGGTAGTCCTCGCACACGGCGTGGATATTCTCCGGCGTGCAGCAGCGCGCATACTCCGCGAGGGTCACCTTGGAGAAGCCGCCTTTGCCGATGCCGAGCCGGGTCAGCTTATTGAGGACATAGAAGTCCTCTTTGCCCGCTATCAATTTTTCCGGAATATCATAAGCCTGGGCCATGAAGAACCCGTGCGAGGAGTTGAGCGCCCACTGTTAGGTTGCGTTCTTGAGCATATGGTGGGTGGGCAGGATGTCGAAGATTGCGAGCCGCAGCACCTTGTCCGGGTGGTCGAGGGCCATGCGGAAAGCCGTGCGCGCCCCCCTGTCGTGGCCGGCGACCATGAACTGGTTGAAACCGAGATGCGCCATTACGTCGACCTGGTCCTGGGCCATGCGCCGGAAGGAGTAGTTATGGTGGTCCGGCTTGCCGCGCAGATCGGTCGCCACTACCGTGAAATCGCGGGCCAGCCGCGGCGCGACCAGGTGCCAGTGCACATGCGTCAAGGGATTGCCGTGGAGCAGCAGCACCGCCGGCCCCTTGCCGCCGACGCGGCCGACGATCTTCACCTCGGGATCGGATGTCTGGTTTTCGAATCGTTTGAATCTTTCGTACATGTAAACTCCCTTAAGCACCTTTGCTTAGTCAGTTTGAGAATTGCCGTGGACTCGGTCCACTCGGCCGGTTCCAGTTGTTTGAGCCTTCGCGATAAGTCGCTGATCATTCCGGTCGAGATTGAATCATAAACTCGGACGCATCTACGCTTGAGCATTTATTTTATTCAAACCCGTTTCAACATCGAGGCGGATCCACTTCAAAACTTCAATGTGATTGATGGGCACATCTTCAATTTCCTTTTTGATTTCATCTGTATCGAGCGCATAGGTCCGACCGTTGCAGCGATGCCGGTAGACAAAACGGATCTCCGGATTTCCCGTGATCAGCGTTACCAGGGTGCCTGCCAGATCCCCCAGCGGCTGGCGGTCCATATGGGTCAGTTGAAAAACCACGGTTACGACGGTTCCTTTTCCCTGTTCCGATACAATCTTAAAGCTGCCGCCGGCATTTTCGGCAGCCTGGGCCAGCATGGGCAGCCCCAAGCCGACCCGGCGGACTTTTTTCGTCGTATAAAAAGGGTCCAATACCCGCTTGATTTCTTCCGGCGTCATCCCCGTTCCGTCATCGCGGATTTCCAGCGTCAAGCGATCGTTTATTTGATCTTCCAATATGGAAATGAGTACTTGGCGGGCCTTGGCGCGGACGGCGTTTTCCGTAATGTCCAGGATATGAAGCGACAGTTCAATCATGGTCTATGTCGCCTCAATATATAGCGCCCGTCACGATTTTGAAAGGCCCGTCTTAACTCGCGGACATTTCCCTCCTTGAGGAATATCGTGGTGCACGCCCGGCCCACATCACGGAGAACATGCGCATCGGATGATGTAATCATGGCAAAGGACGCCAGTTCGGGGTATTGCCGACGGGCGCGTTCGATCCCCATGGCGTGACTGATCTCCAGAGCGTCGAACCGCATGGAAGGATCGATGAATCCCAGTTGGCTGATGACGCTGTAACTGGGACGGTCGATATGGGAAGCCACGGCAAGGCCTCCCAGGTTATGGATCCGATCGATGACGTCCTGAAGGGAGAGAGTGACGGCGCCGATGAGCAGATGTTCGTTCATGCTTTCCACTTCATCCTGGTCATTTACAATGGCCTGACATCCGAAGATCTCCTCCCGGTTTAAGCCGGGCAGATGGTCGTAAATCACGCCCTGAAGTCCGTAAAGACCTTCAAGGTCGTCAAAAAGGGCCAGCAGATGGACTTCTTCAAGGGTGCATATTTCCATGCCGGGCAAGACGGTGACGGGGTTCCCCCTTGACAGTTTGATCATGTGCGCTGCGTTTTCCGATGCGTTGTGGTCGCAGACGGCGATGACATCTATTTTTTCGGCGATTGATTTTGCAATGATTGCGCGGGGAGACATATCAAGCTCCGCGCAGGGGGAAAGGCAGGTATGAATATGCAGATCACAGCGCAGCGCCCTGAGCATGACCTTTTTCCTGAAAAGTCGTAAAAAAGACCTTCATTCTAAGGCCCCTTATGATTCAGCCGCGCCGGGGCCTTTTTTTGCCCGGATCAGATTATACATTTTTCCGACGATTTCGAATCCCGAAAGATCCGTGCCCATGACCGGAATATTTTCCTCCATGGCTTTGGCCAGTGTTTCCTGCGCCGGTTCGGCCCCTTGGACCAGAACGATTCCGGCATGCTCCTTTAGACTGGCCACGGCGATTATATTCTGATGCACCTGTCGGGTGATCCAGAGGTCTCCTTCTTTGCTGTTAGCCATTACATCGCTGAGCAGGTCTCCAGTATAACCATTGAGAACTTCCGTTTGCAGTCTGTCAAATCCGCAAAAAACTTTGAGGTTCAAAAATTTTACAATGGCATCAAGATCCAATTTCAGACGATTCCTTTCTTTAGTCGTTTTAAACCTTTTCTATACAACCCCTAATGCCTTTTTCATACAATCGACCGGCAGCTTCAAAAAGGATGTATTTTGTTGAAAGAACCGGAATTTTGATTTCTTCAGCCAGAGCGATGGTTACCGGCGAAAGCTTTTTCCCACGAGTTATGATAATAGCAGCAATTTCAAGAATGTCCGCCGTGCGGATGATCTGAGGATTGGTTAATCCGGTCAAAAGCATGCAGCCTGGTTTCGCAAAGGTAAGGACATCACTCATCGAATCGGCACCGAAGGCCGTGTTGACCTCCATTTCCAACAGATCATGCCCAACCAGCATATCGGCATCCAAAATTGATTTTACTTCATTCAGCGTCATGCTAATCTCCTTGCAACCATTCTAAACCGTTTCAGAGATACGCCTATCCAAGCATCCATCCGTAATAAACGCAGCCCGATATTTGGATATTACCGAATTTCTATAAATATCCCATACATGGGCGTCTGTCAAATAATTTATGGGATTTGAAAAATAGGTTGCGTAAAGGCAGCATTTGCGTTTATGGAAGAATTTTACCCCTCATCTTTACACTGATGCCGGGCGTACACGGAATATCTCTTTCCGGGTTTCACCTGTTGGCTATCAATGTAACCCCACAGTTTACAATTTGCTCCTTGCCAGCAGATGCTCAGCAAATTTAAATACTGACCAACCAATTAAAATAACTAATTATTGTTTATTGAAAGATCATTTGTTCTTATCGCTTTAAAAACCACGGCATATAAATTGCTTTAATAATTAGGGTGTGTGAAATCAACAGAATACGCTATAGGGTTGGCAGATCCTTCAGTGACCGGCGGACGGAAGCCTGCCCGGTTTTGACAGGGAAGCAATTTTATTGGTATGTACCTTCCGTGATGTTAAAAGCTGTTATTACCGAATCAGAAATATGCGAGGTGGTATTACTATGTTATGGGCGGACGCGATTAAGGCTGTGGAGGCACAAACCTTGGTAGACGGTTCTGATTTCGATATTAAAAACTTCGCCGCAGCGGATCTTCTGAGTGACATCCTGGCCACCTCCAAAGAAGACTTCGTCATCCTGACCGGACAGACTGCGCCTCAGGCTATTCGCACGGCCTTTGCCGTCGGCGCCCTCGGCATCATCATCGTCCGCGGCAAGCAAGTTCAAGCCGAAAGCATCAACGCCGCCCGGGGCTACGGCATTCCCCTGGCTGTTACCCGGCTCAAAATGTTCGAGGCCTGCGTAGCCCTCGGAGGTTTGCAGTGGAGTTCTCCTTTGTCGAAGAGCTAGTTCATCGGCTTAAAGTCTTCCAGGCTATGGCCAAGGATGTGGTGACCATCAATCCCCAAAACACCCTTCGCGACGCGCAAATAAACATGCGCGAAACCCGCGTTTCGGGTCTTCCAGTCGTCAAGGAAAACAGGATGGTCGGTATCGTGACCATCGAGGATGTCATCCAAGCTCTTGACCATGGTTATATCGAGGAACCTGTCGACCGTTGGATGACAAGAGACGTCGTCACCGTCGAATCGAATTGGCCTCTGAGCCGGGCCATGTCGATCCTAAATCGTACCCGTTTTGGACGCTTGCCGGTGCTGGACAAGGACGGCAGGCTCTGCGGCGTGGTCACGCCCGGAAGCATCCTCCGGGCTCTTCTTACCGAGTTGAACCGATTGCTGGCAAGAGACGAAAAGAGCGAGGTGACGATCGAAACCCTCGAGAGCGAGACCCTGCTGCTGCGGTTTGATGTCGAGGCCGGCGATTTCGACCGGGCGGGTTTGGCCAGCGTGCAATTAAAGCGGGAACTGGCCGCACGAGGCGTAGACCCGGAGCTTCAGCGCCGTGTCGCCATCGCCACGCATGAGTCCGAAACCAATCTGATCATTCACAGCACATCGGGAGGCACCATCATCGCCAATATCGAGCCGGAGTGCATCCGCCTGACCGTCACCGACAACGGCCCAGGCATCGACAACATCGAACAGGCAATGCAACCGGGCTACTCCACTGCCAGCGACTTCGTCCGGAGTCTTGGCTTCGGGGCCGGCATGGGGCTTTCCAATATCAAGCGCTGCGCCGATCATTTCGAGTTAAAGAGCAAGCCCGGACTGGGGACGAGACTCAATCTCCGCTTTAATCTGAAACTGGGTTCCGCTGCAGCGGCCACCGGGCAGACGGATAAGAATTCATTATTGAATGGCGGGGCAAATCAAATGGAATTAGAGGGGTAAATCCCAAAGGATGCTACCGGCAGTTCCCATTATCGATCCTGTCGTTAAGGCGGTTGCATCGTCCCGTGCTTCACAGGTTGCGCTGGAGCTCAAAATAAAAGGGGACGTAAAAGGGGACAATCTAAAACAACTTACGTAAAAAGGGACTTAAGCGCAGCAAGTTCGGAGAGACTTGGGCCAGTCATGAAATGACTTCCCATAACAAGGTCAAAAATGATGGATATAAATGCATTATGGGTTCTGCCGCTCAACCCAAGTTTTTCAAACAATTCGTGTCGGCGTCTATCTCGATTCCGTGTTTCTCGGGATCGATCCTCGAAACGCTCAATGATGAGTCGCTCTACTGCTTGAAGAACGCGTTGAGCTCGTTGTAGACCTCGTCCGGGACCTGCTCGGCCGGGTAGTGGCCGCAGGGCAGCGGGCGGATGCGGACGATGTTTGCACAGTACTGCGGCCAGGCCTCGCGCGGTTTGAAATACTTCTCGGTATGGCTCAATTCGCCCCAGTAGACCGCCGCCGGGCAGCCGATCCTGCGGCCCGCCTCGAAATCCGCGGTATCCATGTCCATGTCCACGCTGACGGCGGCGCGGTAGTCCTCGCATACGGCGTGGATATTCTCCGGCGTGCAGCAGCGCGCATACTCCGCGAGGGTCTCCTTGGAAAAGCCGCCCTTGCCGATGCCGAGTCGCGTCAGTTTCTGGAGGATGTAAAAGTCCTCCTTGCCTTCGATCAGCTTTTCCGGAATGTCATAGGCTTGGGCCATGAAGAACCAGTGCGAGGAGTTGAGCGCCCACTGATAGGTCGCGTTCTTGAGCATATGGTGGGTGGGCAGGATGTCGAAGCTTGCGAACCGCAGCACCGTGTCCGGGTGGTCGAGGGCCATGCGGAAGGCCGTGCGCGCACCGCGGTCGTGGCCCGCGACCATGAACTGCCTGAAGCCGAGATGGGCCATCACGTCCACCTGATCCTGGGCCATGCGCCGGAAACTGTAATTGGAATGGTCCGGCGTGCCGCGCGGTTTGCTGCTGTCGCCGTATCCGCGCAGGTCGGTCGCCACTACCGTGAAATCGCGGGCCAGCCGCGGCGCGACCAGGTGCCAGTGCACATGCGTCAGGGGGTTGCCGTGGAGAAGCAACACCGCCGGTCCTTTGCCGCCGACGCGGCCGACGATCTTCACCCCGGGATCGGATGTCTGGATTTCGAATCGTTTGAAGCCTGCGTACATGTAAATTCCTTCGGTTATATTAATGAAAGCATCATTGAGTAGACATCATAACGCCGCCTGCCATTGCCGCAGCTCGAATCGCGAAAAACTCTCGCATCAGGCAGCGTAAGGCCGAACAGGAGCTAAGATGACGAGTGGATTTTTTTATGGCTCGACATACCGCCCTCTGATAAAAGAACACCAACGCTGTTCGGCCAAACGCTCCCTAATGCGTTCAAACAGTTTCCCGCTTCGATCTACAGCGATGGCAGGCTCTTAGACCCGCCGGCATGTCTAAATAATATCGCACCCATTCGTAAGTGAATATAATTGAACCTCCGGGACAAATCAAACAGAAAAAGATGGGACACATCTTTAATGGTGCTGCCGGCAGAGAATGCTTGGTCTGCCTGGCAATTGTTGTTGCGAGTTTTTAAAACCGGCGACAGGATCGCTGCCGTCCAGTTCAGAAAATTCAAATTCGGTAGATGAAGACCGATTCTGAATCCAAACGATGTTTAATAGATATGCGCTGCAGCGGTTCCCATCCGGGGATTTCAAACCGTCGTGATATTATTCGACACCCTGATTTAAGTTCCTTGGATTTTTCTCCCAGGATTATCATCTGGTCGGGCACCAGAAAACAAAAAATCACATCGGCATCCCGGAAGTCATATGTTTTAAAATTTGCACAGTGTATGTTTACATTCGAGCGCTTTAACCGGACGTTTAATTTGGCCAGTCCGCAAACAAGCGGTGATACATCGATGCCGACGGCTTTTGCACCATAAAATTTATTTGCCTCGATCAAAAACCGGGCGTCTCCGCAGCCCAGATCATATACGACTTCACCGGATTGAATGCCCGCCAGGGATACGATTTTGCGGGTGAGACTCATTGGCGTTGCAATAAATGGCGCACCGGTCATGATATGACTGATTAAACTGATGGCCGCCATAATAAGTGCGGCGATTCCAAAAACGGCAATACATGCAAGGATAGCCTTGGTTAAAAGCGACAACTCGCCGTAATAGGCTGCTGCATGGTCGAATAACGCTTCTCCCGTAAATAACTCCAACATGCCGAAGGCCTCAACTGCCGGTTTGTGGAATAGGGCATTGATGCCGGTAACGAAATGAGCTGTTACCTGGATTTTGCAGGTGCTAACATTTGTGCGGCAGCATCGTCCCGAACTCCAGCAGGTTGCGGTGGAGTTCGAAACAGCGGCTGAGATCATGGCGGATATGGCCGAGACGGGACTCCCGGACATACCGTTCCAGGTATTCCCGGTAGTCCGGGTGCGCGCATTTTTCAATGATCAGCTTGGCGCGCTGCTGAGGCCCCATGCCCCTCAGGTCCGCCAGTCCCTGTTCGGTTACGATGATCTGAACCGAGTGTTCGTTATTGTCGATGTGCGGGCACATCGGCACCACCGTGGATATCTTGCCGCGCTTGGCAATGGAAGGGGCCATCAGGAACGACAGGTAGCTGTTGCGCGTAAATTCTCCGCTGCCGCCGACACCGTTGACGATATCCATGCCGTAGAGATGCGAAGAGTTGACATTGCCGTAGATGTCGATTTCCAGGGCCGTATTCATGGCGATTACCCCCAGGCGGCGAATGATGCCGGGGTTGTTGGAAATTTCCTGGGGCCGCAGGACGATGCGGGGTCCGAAAAAATTCATATTATCTACCATCTGTCGCAGTTTTTCAACCGTGACCGTCAAACTGGTGGCACTGGCTCCCAGCAGCTTTTCTTTTACCATCAGGTCAAACATGGCGTCCTGAAACACTTCGGAGTACATGTAAAAGGGGGGTATTTCAGGATGATTGCCCAGGGCGGCCATGACGCTGTTGGCCACATTGCCGACGCCGGCCTGAAGGGGCAGAAAGGTTTCCGGAATGCGGCCGGCCGTTTTTTCGGCCAGGATAAAATTGACGACATGCTCGGCAATGCGTTCACCGGTTTTATCGGGCGGGCTGAACTCGCCGACGTGGTCGGGTTCATCGTTTGCAACGATGCCGATCACTTTTTTGGGATCTACCACCGCATAGGGCCAGCCGATGCGGGTCAGCGGGTCATAAATTTGAATCGGCGTTCTGCGGGGCGGCGACGGCATGATAAAGATGTCCGCCATTTCGCGCAGCCGCTGAGACTGGCGCCGGTTGAGCTCGATAATCACCTTGTCGGCAAATTTCAAATAGGTGGGCGAAGCGCCGATGGAGGTGGTCAGATACACCCGTCCATCCGGTGTGATTTCGGTGGCTTCCACCACCGCCAGGTTGATCCGACCGAAAAATCCGGAAGCCACCGTCTGGGGGACATGCGACAGATGCATATCGACATATTCCACTTCCTGGCGGTTGATCTGATTCCGCAATGCCGGCGCGGACTGATAGGGCGCCCGCCAGGAGATGGCTTCGGCGGCGGCAAGTTGATCATCAATGCTCGGGTCGGTGGATGCGCCGGTCAGAATGCGGACCCGGAAGGATTCACCGGCGGTATGTTTTCGTCGGGCCCGTTCGGCCAGGGCGCGCGGGACCGTCTTGGCCGCGCCGGCAGGTGAAAAACCGCTGAAAGCAACCGTATCGCCGTCTTTTAACCCGGAGACCGCTTCTTCAGCGCTTAGAACCGGAAAGAAACCATTACCCATCATGAACGCACCTCGATTTGATTAGGAATTTTTAACTTGTTGTTAAGTCCGTAATTAAATAGACAGGATAAATACGACGGCATTCAGTTCACACCGGATGTCCCTATCATAACGCACTTATTCGTATATTCAAAATAAAATTAATTGTCGATTCAAGTGATGCTCGGAATCAACAACCAGAAAATAAATACCAGCAGACTGAATGAAGCCGCTGTGACCAGGATGGCCTGTTTCCAGTTAAACCCGCAGCCGTGGACCAGACCGACGGCAATCAGCCACCATTTCCAGGGTTCGGTGAGCCAGATAAAGTAGGGAATCCAGGATGCCAGCAGGGTGACACCGGCGGCAAATGCGTAGATGCTGAAAAATCTGGAAAATGTCCGGCATCTTCCCATGGTCAGGACAACTATCAGGTAACCCAGGGACGCCGTGATCAGCGCCATGCCGACGGCATTGACAAACAGGATGGCGCCCATTAAAGCCGGTTGGTCGGGTGCATTCAGCATCAGGCTGGCGCCCGTGAAAAAGATGCCGGAAAAAGTTAGAAATCCAAGCGGGTTTTTAATGCCCGGTTCAGAAGGGAGATCCGCAAAGAACCTGCGGGGCTGCCCCAGGATCCGGGTAAGGGACATAACGTAGAACCCGGCGGAGAATTTATCCGGGTATGTATCGGTTTCAGACACTTTCAAAAAAAACCCAGTTTCGCCAGAATTCCCAACGCCAGCATGAGCAGTGTCATGCCAAAGAAAAAATTCCGCTCTGTTTTTTTGCTGTAGTATAATTTGCCGTTTCGGAAAAAACGTTTCATGTTTTGATCCGGTTCCTGTTAAGCGTCAGGGGCTTCAAGCATTCAATTCCTTCATCAGTTGCTTCCGGGCTAAAATCCGGCCAGTCCGGTGAAGCCCCGCAAGTTCCAGAATACGGCTGTAAACAGCAGCAGAACGATATTGGCGATAAACCAAAGCGGAATACCGATTCTGAGGAAGTCTTTGGGTTCAAGATACCCGCTGGCGTAAACAATGGCGTTGGGCGGTGTTCCGATGATCAGGCAATAAGCAAATGACGACGCGATAGCGGTTGCCATGGCCATAAAAGGAAGAAAGGCGGTTCCCGGATGCACCAGGCCGGCCATGTTCAGGGTGATGGGGCCGACGGAGGCGGCTGCCGGACCATCTGCCATCAGATTGGTGATGATGGCGGTAATGCCGTTGGAAGCAGCCATCAGCGGCAGGCCGGCATCCATCCCCAAAGGAGCCAGCAAGTCAATAGCGGTTCGGGCCAGCCAGTAGGCCGCGCCGGTGCTGTCCAGGGTCCGGCCGAAAATGATGGCGCCGGCATAGAGCCATACCACCCCCCAGTCGACTTTTTGCTGGTAATCGCGCCAGTTGACGACGCCCGCAAGAATATAGGCCACGGCGCCGGCCATCGCGATGACGCCGATGCCCAGCCGGACAGGATAGATGCCGAGTTCATAAAAAGTTTTTTCCGTAAACCAGCCGAACACCATGATGCAGAATATGATCAGGGAATAGATTTGCTTGCGGTTCCAGGGGCCCATCTTGCCGATTTCATATCTTAGCTGGTCCATGGCCGGGGCCAGGGAAATCACGCGGGGTTTGAAGCGCCAGTTCAGAAAGAACCAGGTGATCGGAATCATGACGATGAGGAATGGAAAGCAATATGTGACCCACTGAAAATAGCCGATGTCTATTCCGAACATGTCCGTGAGATAGGTCATCATGATGACATTGCGGGCGCCCCCCGACGGTGAGCCCATGCCGCCGATGTTACAAGCCATGGCAATGCCGATCATCAGCATTTTCCCCAGTTCCGGGTCTTCCGGGATTTCATTGGTCAGGCTGTTCTGATACAACAGCATGCCGATGGGGAGAAACATGGCGGCCAGGGCATGATCGGAGATAAATGCCGCCAGCGGGGCAATGATAATGAAAAATATAAGGGTGATCCAGCGGGCATTGGGAACGGCCAGCTTGCGGAACATTATCAGGCAGACCCGCTTGTCAACCCCGGTTTTGACAAAGGCGGCCGCAAACATCAGGCTGCCCATGATAAACCAGCAGGCATCATCCCAGTAAAGCATGGCGACCTGCTGCCGGGTGACGACGCCGCCGAAAACAAGGATCAATCCGATGCAAAAAGCGACGCCGGGAAGCGGTATGCATTCGGTGATAAAGCAGATTACGACAAATGCACCCATGGCAATGGCCACTTTGATATGTTTGGCGCCGACATCCGCAGCCTTGCGGTCTCTCTCCGAAAGATTTTCATATTTGAGGCCCTGGCGGCGAAGTTCCAGGCTTTGGGTTGCAATCCGGATGTAATCTTCTTCACTGACATTGTCTCTGATATACATTTTGGCCCGTTCAAAGTTTTTTGAATCAGCCTGGATTTTGTTCTGGCCGGCCCATTTGACGTCTCTTCTCAGAAACCGGGCTTTATTTAAAGCTCCCATCTGCATGTTTTGCTCGATGACCTGCGCGGCAATCAATTGCCATTGCTCTGCATCCGAACTGGGTTTGTTAAAAAGCGACCGTGATATGAAATCGATTACGGTTTTGGGGCCGACTTTGTATTCGGTAGCCACATCCTTCATGCCGTACGGCGTGGGCATCACCAGAATAGCGATGAGGGCCACAATGGGAACGATAAACAATTTCCAGTCCACGTATTTGTCGTATCCGGTTTCTTTTTTCGCTTTATCGGCAGGCATTTTATTCTCCTTAACCACGTCCTGTCTTAAGGGTCCGATTGAATTTTTTTTGAAATGCTGTGCATGTGATTAAAATTTTCACAGGATGATCCGGGCCATCTCAAAAAAGATCTCCTGTTCCCTGACAATGCCGATGACTTTGCCTTGGCGCCGGACAATGACCCGTCTGACCTGTTCCCGGTACATGAGGTCGGCGATTTCCATCAGGTTGGTATCTTCATCCACGCCGGGCGGGGATGCGGACATGATATCGCCGACCTTTTTCAGGGCCAGGGCCTTTACCTGAGTGGTAAACAGGCCGCGCCAGAACATGGGCGAGAATTGCATGCTGTCGGCCATGGAGGGCTTGGGTGCTGATAAATATGCAGGCCTGGCCGCATCGATCAGGTCCAGAATGCTGAGGATGCCGACCAGTTCTCCTTTTTGATCGAACACCAGCAGGGAGCGATGGCCGGTTTCCATTACACGGCTGCTGGAAACAAATCCTTCAAAAGAACGCTTCAATTGTTCGATGGCGTCTTTGACGGTATGGGTATCCATGACGGTGCTGTAATCGTCGATATGGATCATGATATCGCGGGCTCTTTTCTCCTGAAGGGGGAAGCCCTTACGTCCGGCCGTGTGGGCATCGTTGATTTTAGCGGCCAGCAGGTCGATGTCGCACGGTTTGGTGAGATAATCGAAAGCGCCTGTAAACAGGGAGTCCCTGGCGGAATTGATGGTTCCATGACCGGTCAGCATGATGACCTGGACCTGCGGACAGATCTCCTTAATTTGCGCCAGAGCTTCATGACCGCCCATTCCCGGCATTTTGATGTCCAGAATAATGACATCCTGGGGTTTTTCCTGCAAAATGCGAAGTGCTTCTTCTCCGCTGGCCGCCATGGTTGTTTCATACCCTTTTCTGGACAGAATCTTTGATGTTGAAGCGCGAAACTGCGCTTCGTCATCAACCATCAGTACGCGTATTTTATCCGCCATTGATAGTTTCTCCTTTTATGTACGTTGCTTGTTGTCCGTTGTCCGTTGCAGCCTCGGCTGATGACAACCGACCACGGACAACGAAACCTTGCTCAATTGGCCTTTTGTATCGACTGCAACCCGCAAATCGTAACTCCTGATCTCCGATCCCCGACACCTGTTACCCGATCCCTATTCAGGCTTTTCGACCGCCCTGAGAATACCCCTGGGAAATTTCAGGAATTTTTGCGCCTGGGCCATACGGATTTTTTCTTCCAGCCGTTTCCTTTTTTGAAAGGCTTCTTCCGCCCGGCCGACCAGTTCATCAATTCCGGTGGGTTTCATCAGGTAATCCGTGGCGCCTAATTTTAATCCTTCGATGGCGGATTCCACGGTGGCATGTCCGGTCAGCATAATGACTTCAACCATGGGGAACCGGGTTTTAATTTCTTTCAGTATGGCTATGCCGTCCATGCCGGGCATTTGGACATCCAGGACGACCACGTGAATGTTTTTCTGCTGCAAAAGCTCAAGAGCTTCCCTGCCGCCGGTCGCCGTAACGACCTCAACCCCCTTTTTCGCCAGCAACTTGCGGGTGGTGCTCAGAAAGCGTTCTTCATCGTCGACCAGCATCATCTTCATTTTTTCCATTTTTTTACTCCCTGCTAAGATTTGTTCCGTTAGACAGTCACAGGTTTTTTCAGACATGGCAGCAACAAGTCGGCTACGACCCTCCGGCAGGAAGGTTGATCGTAAAGGTCGTTCCGCTGCCCGGCTCGCTGCCGACCTGCATGGATCCGCCCATGTTGTTGATGATGCCGTAACATACCGAGAGCCCCAAACCCGTCCCCTTGCCGACCGGTTTGGTGGTAAAAAAAGGAGAAAATATTTTTGTTAAATTTTCAGGGCTGATCCCGCAGCCGTTATCCCGGACCTGAATAATGACGCTGCGGTTGTCCGTCGAAACGGTTTCCACCGAAATTTCCCCGCCCTTGCCTCCATGGCGTGCGATTACCGCATCGATGGCGTTGTTGAAAAGATTTAGAAAAACCTGCTGGAGCTGGGATGGATCGGTGTGAACATAAAGCGGTTCATCCTGAATTTGCTGCGTGATGGCAATGCCGTTGACGCTTGCCTTTTTGGAGACCATGTCGATGACTTCGGATACAAAACCGTTCAGTGCGATGTCCTGGCGCTTGGCTTCGGTTTTCCGGCCGAACTTGAGAATCGCCTGGGTAATTTGACCGCAGCGCGATATCTGCAAATGGATTTGTTTGATGGAATCTTCAATTTCGGTCAGGCTTTCGGATACTTTCAACTCCCCTTTTTGCTTGATTTCCGCTATCAGCATTTCAATCAGGGTCTGCTCATTTTTGATGATCTGGAGCGGGTTGTTGATTTCATGGGCAAAGCCTGCGGCCATTTCACCCAGTTCGGCCAGGCGGCTGGCCCGGATGAGCTGTTCGCTTAACTGGTCTTTTTCGGCATCGAGCTGCTGCATCCGTCTGACAATCCGATTGGTCAGGTAAAATGCCACTGCGATGATGAGCGCGCCCCCTACGACGGTAATGATGATAATCAGATATGAAGCGGTCCGCAGGGCTTTAAAAACATCTGCTTTTTCCTGCCGGACGACGAGCTGCCACTGCCTGTTTTTCAGCCAGGTAGTGACATACAGGAAATTACGGTTGGCGGCGTCCTCATCCATAAAAGTCCGGGTGTCTTTATGATAGGCGAGGTGCGGCAGATACTCATGATCCGGTTCCATCAGGTTTCCACCGGAACGGCGGTCCGTCTGCAGGAGTCCCGCAGCATTGAGAATATAAGCTTCACCGGTGGCGCCGATGCGTATTTGTTTGACCAGATCATTGAACATGAGGGTGTCAATGGTGGCTCGAATCACCCATTTGCGGCCGTTTTCCTCCCGGACGAGTGCAATAATAAAGTGCGGAACATTTCGGTAGCCCAGAAAAATATCGCTGATGAAATAGCCATGCCTGACGACGTTTTGGAACCATTCGGTGTGTTGATATGTTTTTCCTTTCAGTTCATAAGGGCCTTGATAGGCGACATGGACGCCGGATTCGTCAAAAATCCCCAGGTCCAAGAACGCGCTGGATTTGGCTTGGAGCAGTCCAAAGACTTTAACCAGCGTTCGGGCCCGGCTTAATTCTTCAAACGTGAAAGCATGTTGGACAAATTCCAGGTCGGTTTTGCGCTCATTCAGAAAAGATTCGATCATCTGACGGTGATCATCAACGATCCGCTTCATACCGGCAGTAGTGCTGGATTCAAGGGAGTTTGCGAAATAGTAATAACCGGTTCCCAGTACCAATATAAAGGGAATGAAAGGAACCGCTATCATACAGGTGAGGATGATCCTTCGAATCCTGCTATAGTGGTTAGACTCCAAGTGGTTGCCTTTTAGTTAACTGTTTCGGGCTCGTGTTTACAATATCCCGCTTCCTCAAAAAGCAATCTCTATGCCAAACCGGGCAGCAGGGCTAAGTTCAAATAACCATTTAAAATAATGGTTGATACCTGTAAAAACCAGGAAGCCTGAAATTTCCTGCAGCCGGGGGGTGTCGGTATTTTTTACAGGCTGTAAAGTCGATAGCGCAAAAGATAATAACCAGCCAGGGCAGCTTCGGCTGCAACGGTTGTTTCAGCGTTTCTTTTTGTTGCGTGGAAACAGGTCAAAAGCGGAGGCCGGCGATTCCACCAGTTTGTGAATTTTTTCTTCGATATCTTTTTTTTCTTTAACATCTTTTTTTTCCCATGCCCCTTCTATTTTAGCCACCAGATCGTCGATTTCACACGGTTTCGTCAGATAATCGTATGCCCCCAGCTTGATGGCTTCCAGGGCCGAATCAATGGAACCGTGGCCGGTCAGGATCAGGGTTTCAGTAAACAGGCCCAGCTTTTTGATTTCCTTCAAGGTGGTCAGGCCGTCCATTCCCGGCATTTTTAAGTCCAGGACGACCACGTCGAAGTTTTCTGCTTCCAGGAGACGGATGGCGCTGTCCCCGCTATTGACGGCCGAGGCGCGGTATCCTCTGCTTGTCAGCAATTTTACGACATTCGTTGTAAAGGTAACCTCATCATCAACCAGTAAAATTTTAGCGCCCTTCATAATATCTCCTCCTTATTTGATGCGGTTGACACCCGCTATGCAACCAAGGATAAACACCTCCGGAATGATTGCCGGCAATTTCATTCGTGCCGGCGAAATGATCCGCCTGTCGGGAGGTCTCCATAATTTTCCTCAGCCCTTGATGCGAATCATTCCGTTCAATGCCTCTCTTTTTTCGGCCACTTCTTTTTTTCCCCCGGCGCCTTCAATTTTTGCCAGCAAATCTTCCACTGAACAGGGTTTGGTCAGATAGTCATAAGCCCCTAAATTAAAAGCTTCCAGGGCCGAATCAATGGAACCGTGGCCGGTCAGGATCAGGGTTTCGGTAAGCAATTTCATTTTTTTGATTTCGTTCAGGGTTGCAAGCCCGTCCATTCCCGGCATTTTCAAATCCAGGACGATCACATCGAAATTTTCAGCTTCAAGGAGACGGATGGCCTGTTTGCCGCTGCCGGCCGTTGTCACCTGATAACCCTTTGCCCGCAAGAGTTTCGCCATGGAGACGGTAAAGGCGGCTTCATCATCGACCAGTAAAATTTTTTCCTTGTACATGGGCGTGTCCTCCTTATTATGTATCAATCGGAACATCCGTTTGCTATTCGTTCAAATTGTCGGCCATGCCCTCCAGCAGATGCGGCGGCGGGCTGAAAGGGAGGAAAACCTTGAATTCGGAGCCTTTGCCGGGTTTGCTCCAAACGGAAATATCTCCCCCCAGATTTTTAATCGTACTGTAACAGATGGAAAGTCCCAGGCCGGTGCCTTTTCCCACCGGTTTGGTCGTAAAAAAAGGATCGAAAATTTTTTCAATATTTTCAGGAGAAATCCCCATGCCTGAATCGGCTATGATAATTTCCGCCCCCCGTTGATCGTTGGATCGCGTACGGACATGGATACTGCCGTAGGCCTTATCATCATGGGCATCAATGGAGTTGGTTATCAGATTCAGCATTACCTGTTGAAGCTGGGAAGGGTCCGACAGGATATTGGGAAGGCTCTCCTCGAAATCCATAAAAAACTTGATGCCGCTTGAGGCCGCTTCCCGCTCCATCAGTTCGATTACTTCCCGAACAAACTGATTGATGTTGATGGTTTCAATGGCCGAGCGGGTGCGGCGGGAGAACTTCAGCAAACTCTGGGTGATGCGTTTGCAGCGTTTTATTTGAATATCGATCTGTTGCAGCGATTCCTGCAGCTGCCTTTCCAGCTCGGGCGCCGGGGCCGGTCCCGTACCCAGCATGTCCAGCAGGATTTGCTTTTCCGTTAAAATGATGGCCAGCGGATTATTGATTTCATGGGCGACGCCGGCCGAAAGCTCTCCGATGGATGCCAGTTTGCTTGTCTGCAGGAGTTGCCGGTTCAATCTTTCGGCTTCATCATCCCTGTTCTTGATGACGGCTATCATATGCCGGGTAATGTAAACGGCAACGATTAAAATGATGGCGGCGCTCAGGTGCAGAAACATCAACGTGGCATAATTGGCATAATTGACTTCGCTGAATGCTTCGGCATAATCCTGTTTCACCACCAGCAGCCAGGGCGGTTCTTTCAGCCAAGTCTGGCTGTATATCTGCCGCGGGATTTTTTGGCCCCGGCTGCCGGTATGTTTTTCTATGACGCGAACCTTAATCCCTTCATGAAAGAATTCCACCGGCGTTGGCGCCGGGTCCATGATCCTGCCGCTGAATCGGGGGCTGGTCTGAAAAATGCCCTGGGTGTTCAGCAGATAGACCTCGCCGGTATTGCCGATCCGGACGTTTTCAACCAGGGAGCGGAATACTTCCGTATCGATGGTGGCCCTGAGGATCCACTTTTCCCCTTTTTCAAGGCGGGTAACGGCGATGATAAAATGGGGTACTTTTCGGAAACCCATAAACATATCGCTGATAAACAGGTCTTTTCCCATCACTTCCTTGAACCAGAACGCATCGGCATAGTTTTTGTCCATGAGATCGAAAGGACCGATATATTTCAAGTGGTTGCCGCGGGCATCCATGATGCTCAGATCGGTAAAAGAACGATACTCCCGGTTTAATATTTCAAAAATATTATTGAAGTTGGATTCTCTGAGCAGATAGTCCAGGGGATGCGACCGGGCGATCAATTCAAGTTTGGAACTGTGCTTCTTGAGAAACAGTTCGATGATTTTACGGTGATATTCCACCTGGATTTGAAATGCATTGATCATACGTTCATTGGAAAAGCGGGTGTAATGAATGTTGATGCCCCACCCCACCAGCAGCAGCGGAATCAGTGAACAGACGATCGTGAGCATGATAAATTTTCGAAAGAGCTTGGAATAGTGGGTTTTCTTTTGCTTTTCACCGTTATTTGCCCTGCTGCCGTTTGATTCCGGAATGTCTGTTCTCATCATAAACCGTCTCTTGAAGAATCGATTTCAACCCATGCGGTTGGTTATTGAACGGTAACTGAAGGTCAAGTCACCACACCGGCGGATGACGCAGCTCCATTATGCTTAAGAACATACAATAATTGTGCCAAGTATCGACGCCAATCGGATTATAATTTACAATTATATCAATCTATTGAATTTTGGCGAACAAGCGCTGGGCGGAAGTGTAACCTTTAAGGTGACAGTGGGTGCGTCAAACAAATTCCAATTATAAACTTTCTCCCGTATCGCCGGCTGGAGCCTGATATTCCAGCAGGAAAATGAATTTGTAAATATCGAAGGTGATTTCATCGCCGCTTTTCAGCTTCTGGGGAGAAAAGGGTTCGACGGCCTTGCCGTTCAGGCGGGTGGCATTTTTGCTGCGCTGGTCTTCCAGGAAAAAATCGCCGTTTTTATATTCTATGATCGCATGGGAAGCGGAGATGGACGTCTTGGACAAATCCACGTCGTTGTGGACACCGCGGCCGATGGTCGTGTCCGTTTTTTCCAGCATGATGGTTTTCCGGCCGGTAATATTTTTGATATCGATCAGCATGGCCTGGGGCAGGCCGGAACCCTTGGGGAGAGAAGCGGCTGTTTTTTCGGCAAAATCCCGGGTTCGGGTAAACTCGGAATCTCCCCCGAAGTCCATAACTGTTTTTCCGGCCGGGATCTGGTCGGGCAGAATGAAAATAAACTTGAATATGTTGAAAGCAATGACGTCGCCGCTTTTCAGCTTGCGGGGATCGTGCGGCATGATTTCTTCGCCGTTCAGGAAGGTCTTATTCTTGCTGCGCTGATCTTCCAGATAAAAAAAGCCGTTGCGGTATTCGATGGCGGCATGAAAGCTCGAAACCGTATCTTTTGGAATGATAACGGCATTGCCGACGTCCCGACCGATGGTGAAAATCTTTTTGTCGATTTTAATGGTTTCCAGGGAAGTAATATTTTTGACGTCGATCAGTTCGGCCCGGGGCATGAATACTTTCTTTTTGAGGATAGATCTGCCGAATCCGCCTGACAAGCCGGCGGTCGAAGGGGGCTTTGATCTTCCGGCAAAAGCCAGCAGCAAAACAATGATGCCCAGAAACACCGCCAGGCCTGCGAGGATATAGACGATCAAACGGTTGTCCGCCGGCGGGGGAAGCGGTTCAAGCGGCGGTGCGGCTGCCGGTTCCGCTTTCGGGGGGAGCGGTTCAGTCGGGGGCGGCGCTGCTTCCGCCGCCGGTGCGGCTGCCGGTTCGATGACGGTCGGGGCCGGTTGAGGGATCGGCCGGCTGATCGCTTCACTGATTCTGGTAAAGATGCCTTCAATATCGGCGGCATTGAAAGCGCGGTAGTATTCGCCCAGGGTTTTAAATGCCAGGGTCTGAATCAGACTGAAATCCGCCTGATCAGTAAAAGCGATACCGAAAATACGGATTTTTTCCTTTTTGCATTCAAGCGCCAGATCTTCCTTGAGCCAGCGTTCCTTCTCCAGGTCTTTGGCAGGGTTTCCGGTATCCACAATTCCGTCCGTGAGCAGAATGACGATCCGGGCGGCATCCGGACGGCCGTTGGTTTTCAATTCATACAGGGCCTTTTCAATCGCCTTCGGCGTGTCGGTAAAACCTCCCTTGTAGTTCAAGCGCTCAAGGCTTTTCAGGAATTTAGCTTTTTCCACTGAATTTGCCAGGGCTCTGATGGGCTCCGGCAGCCGGACCTCCTTGTCGAACAGGATCATGCCGAGGTGAGTTTCAGCATCGATGCCCTCCAGAAAGTTAGTCACCACTTCCGGCGTTAAAAACTTCGGGTCATTTTTGAGCATGCTGCCGGAATTGTCCAGCACCAGCATGATGTCCAGCCGATTCGCAGGTTCAGGGTCCAAGGCAGGGGATGTCGGCGCACCGGCATAACCCCGGGCAACATAAAAGGAAAGCGTGAACATAATAATCAAGGAAAGCCGGGACCATTTTTTCATCGTAACGGGCTCCTGTCTTTATGAATCATTTTTCAAAGATCTCAGCGTGTGAGATCCCTTGTTCAAATCGCCATCAGCTTGAGGCGACAACGGATGACCGCCCTTGGGTGACGTCATTGTCCGGGTAAGGCTGCCGGGATGAATCCGGAAACGTGCCGTTGTTTAGAAATTTTTATCTGATCATACCCAATAAGTACCACTTTGTAAAGAAACCCGCCCAGTTTTTCGCTCATGGGCAATATTCCGAATCGGATTTAAACCAGCAGTTGCAACGTCAGGGTGAATAGCTGCAGCGGGAGATAGTAGCGTTATAAACCATGTCAGGCCAGATTGTTCCAATATTTTTTCTGAACGTCAAAAACCTTTTTCAGGTATGACAGTCTGGCGGGGTTGGCATCGGCCACTCTTTCGATGCTGTTGGGCGTCAGGGTGGGGATATTGCATAGCTCCTGCATGACCCGCAGACCGCATTCCTGAATTCCCTGAATGCTGTAGCCGCCCTCCATTACAAAGAGAATGCGGCCGTTGCAGACGCGTTCGGCGATGTTTAGAAGGAAGAAGGTGATCAGAGCGTAGCCTTCGGGGGTGACCCGCATGCCGCCCAAGCGGTCCCGCAGGTAAAGGTCGAAACCGCAGGATACCAGGATGATCTCGGGCCCATACGCCTGTGCCAGCGGGTTGACCAGATAATAAATGATGCGGGCCATATCGCGGTCGCCGCAGCCTTTGCCGAGGGGAATATTTACCGTCAGGCCTTCGCCGCGACCCCGGCCGACTTCGCCGTAATTGCCGGTTCCGGGGAACCCGGGAAATTGATGGGATGAGACGAACAGGACATCGGCGCTGTCGTAAAATGCCGCCTGGGTGCCGTTGCCGTGATGGACATCGATGTCGACAATCATTATTTTTTTGACGCCGTAGGTTTCCCTGAGATAGCGGGCGCCGACGGCAATATTGTTAAAAAGGCAGAAGCCCATGGCTTTTTCCGGTTCGGCATGATGGCCGGGGGGCCGCACGAACGCAAAGCCCCGTTTGGCTTTTCCGGCCATAATTTCATCCGAGAGGCTGAAAACCGCACCGACGGCCAGACGGGCGATGTCGTATGATTTTTCGGTTGCCTGTGTGTCCAGGTCAAACGAAGTCAGGGCATGCCCGGCGCTTTTGGCAATGCGCCGGATATAATTGCGGGAATGCACCAGGGCGATCTCTTCGGGGGTGGCCGGACGGGGAGTGATTTCCCTGCATTTTCCAGCCAGGGATTCATCTTCTAGAAAGGAATAGGTCGCCCGGATGCGCCGGCTGCTTTCCATGTGCGGCATCTTATCCAGGTGCTGGGTAAAGCGTTTGTCTTTAGTAATGAGAACCGGAAGCACGTTCGATTTTTCCTTCTTTTTCATCGATCCGATCGCCCGTTAAACCCTGGAGAAGCGCTTTGGATTCGGGTATTTTTTTGTAATATTTAGACAGAATTTTAAGGAGCGACTTGCCCGCTTCGGTCGCCGCTTGGACTTTCAGGAATTCGCCGGCGGCATCAATGATAGCGCTCCGCTCAGCCTTATCCTTTTCGGTTTTAGCGCGTCGGCGCAAAGACTTCACCTGTTTTTGGAGAATCTTTCCGATTTCGCGGTAAACCGGCGGGCCGATCTCGGCAGAGCTGCTGGCCAGGGTGACGATGGTTTTGAGCAGGAATGCCCGGGGGGTTCCCAAGGTGTATTCGGACATTCCCCGGGAAACAAATCCCATGGAATCATAAAAATGGCGGGCGCCGATTTCAGAGTCCAGCAACAACTCTTTGGCTTCACTCAGTCGGGTCTGCCATTGCAGCCAGGCGCCCGCCACCAGAAACGTTCCGATCCCCCGGAGGGGAGACGCCGCCGGCAGCGGTTCTTCTGTGGGTGTCGACCGGGCGGTTGCGATAAATTTGATTTCAAGATTGTTATGGAACATTTCCTTCTTGAAGGTCAGATAAAGGAGCCCGACAATTTGGTTTTTTACCAGGCCGGCATACAGATGCCGCCATTGATTCCGGATCAGGCGGTTTAAAAAAAAGCGTACATGAAAAAATTCGATATTGATATCGGCAACCTGAAGCAGGCTGTTCATGGTATAGGGGAATCTCGTAAATACTGCCGGGACGTCATTTCCGACGAAACCGCGATAAAAAATTTCAACATTGCGAAAGCCGGCTGCAGGGGGTTCCCGGTCGTGATCCTGCTTGAGGGACTCCAGGAAAAAAATGAGGCGCTTACATCCTTCGGCAGGGTCGGCGGTTGCAAAAATACTTTCAACGGATTGTCCATCGGCAGTTATCCGAACCGTTGATGCAGTGAGAGTCGTCCCGGTTTTTTCAAGCTGATGTTTTACCCGCTCAATGGCATAGTCGATTTCATGGACGACCATGAACCGGAGGCCTGATTTTCGGATAGCCAGGGCGGCTTGAGGGGTGTCCACGGCTTCGCCTTTTTCGAGCAACTCCAGCTTTTTCTGCAGCTCGCCGTATTTGAGCAGCAGGCGCTCCTCGATCGGTATGTTGCCTTTGTTGATGTAGAGAAATCGGCTGACGCGGGCCTTGTAATTGTTAAAAAGGAAATAAAAATCATCTCCCAGCAGCGGATCCTGGCCGGGGGCGGGAACATCAATCTTGCCCGCGGCCAGCATTTCGTCCAACGCATAGCCGATTTCAGGGTCCCGGCGGCTGATGGCGTCGATGGCCTGCTTTAAGGTCTCTCTTTTGATCATAATGCGAGTTTGCAGTCCGGCTATGGGTTAGTTCAATGTCGGCGGGTCCCCAAGGACACTATTTCAGGGCTCGGTGGTTCTGCCTTATAAAATTTAAATGCGAAGCACGAATCTCGAAAACCGAAACAATACCGAATGATCAAAATTGACGGTTTCGTAAAAAGTCGCCGAAGCCGTCACCCCGGCGAAAGCCGGGGTCCAGAACTCCTTGATCTTCCTGGATTCCCGCCTGCGCGGGAATGACGGTAGATGTGTGTTTGCGGCCTTTAAACAGACTATCAATTTTACCCGTGCATAAATGATCCACCTCCGGGCTCAAACCAAAGCCGGTCCTTCCGGAGCCGGATAGTTACTCTTGAACGGTCTTAAACCGTGCCGGCAATTCAACGGTAAACGACACCCCCTTTTCAGGCTCGTTGCGGACGGATATCCGGCCGCCCAGCTTTTTGACGAGCTGCCGGCAGATGGACAGGCCCAGTCCCATGCCTTCCGCTTTGGTGGTAAAGTGCGGGTCAAAAATATTGTCGAGATTTTCCTCCGGGATGCCCGGTCCGTCGTCCGACACCGTGATGCGAATCCGGTTATCGGCCGCTTCCGTTTTCAGCCGGATGGTTCCCTCCCGATGAATGGCGGTTACGGCATTCAAAATCAGGTTCTGAACTACCTGCCGCAGCCGCGATGGGTCGCTGCGCAAAATGGGTGCAGGGGTATGATAATTGCGTACGAGCCGGATTTTGTTGAAATGAAACTCGCGGTCATACAGTTCGATAAGATTGTCGAGCAATTCGTTGACATCGATTGCCATGATCATGGGTTCCACCGGCCGGACGGCGTTCAGGAACCGGTCAATGGATTTTCGGCTGTGGGACGCCCGGGACTGGATCTGCAAAAGGTCGTTAAGAATGTCACTGACGGGTTCCTTCGGAGGCAAGTCCGCTCTGATCCTGTCCTGCAGGTCTTGCGCCGCCAGATCGATGCCGGCGAAAGCGTCCTTGATTTTCAACATGAAGCCCGTAATCATGGGGACGGATGACGCCTGCCGGCTGCTATGCTGGAGTTGCTGATCCAGCGCGTTGAGGCTTCGGCGTTTGGTTTCCAGCCGGCCGATGAGATAGTTGGTGGTCAGCAGCACGGTCAGGACGATGAGGATGCTTCCCAGGATAAATACGAAGATGCCGATATTGCGGACGCGGTAAAGGTCGGCAAAAACTTCTTTCTGCTCCACCTGAACGACGCACAGCCAGGGAACTTTTTCAAGCCACAACATGACTTTGATCAGGCCGTTTTGTTCCTGCTGGCGGATGCCCGCGTAAGGTTCCAGTTTTGTAAAATTGGAAGGCCCCATCAGTTGGCCGGCGTGCTTGGGAACTGTCTGATAAATGCCGTCCGAGTTTATCAGAAAAGCATCTCCTTTTTTAGCCTGATTGATTTCAGCCACGACCTCATTGAAGAAAACCGAATCAACGGTGGCACGCAGAATCCAGAATCCGCCGTCGCTTCGCGGCTGCTTTACCGCCATGACAAAATGAGGGATATTTCTAAAGCCCAGGAACACATCGCTGATGTATACAGGCTCTTTCTCCAAGGCTTTGAACCAGAAGGTATCTTTGTAGTTTTTAGTCATGAGCTCATATGGGCCTACATAGGCGAGATGGCGGCCCTGATCGTCGATTACCCCCAAATCGTGGAAGCAGGGTAGTTCTGCCTGCAGGGACTGAAAAACGGATTCCAGTGCGCCCGGCCGGATCAGATGTTCCGGGCTCATATTTTTGGACAGCACCTTCAGGTTCCGGATGCGTTCCTCCAGAAACAGATCAATCGTGTTTTTATGATGGGTGACTTCGGTACGGAGGGTTTCCAGCGTTTTGTTTCGCAAAACGGTTGCAGTGTAATGATACATCCCGCCACCGATGACGATAAGCGGGATAAAAGACGTGGCCAGCAGGGCCACCACCACATTTTTCCAGATGCGGCGAAAATAGGGAAAATCCGCTTGCTGCGAAGAAGCCGGTTTATCTGTGACTTGAACCATGGCGGAGATGTCTCCTTGTCCATCAAATGTCCGTTGCTTGTTGTCCGTAGTCCGTTGCCGGCTGCGCCGGAGGTTTCAGGTTCAAAGTTCAAAGGGTCGAAGGGTCCAACGGTCAACGCGTCCTTCGTCTTTCGTCCCTCACTTCCGCTACCCGCACCCCAACCGCCAATCAACAATCAAAAATCGTCAATCCAACCCGCCATGGACAACGGACCACGGACAACTGACCTTCAGCCTTGTTCCCGACCCCCGACCCCTGATTTATTCTATTTCATGATCCACAAACCGGAAAATATCCTGCAGCCGGACGATGCCGATGACCTTGCCATTTTCGATAACCGGCATGCAGCGGACATTGTGCCGGAGCATGCGATGGGCCACATCGGTCAAATGCTCTTCCGTCGATGCGGTCAGCGGCGGAACCGGTTGCATGACGCTTTTAAGCGGTTTTGCCGGCAACCGGTCGGGATGGTTTTTCAGGTCCTCCCAGGTGAATGTCCGCCCCGGATGAGCTTCTTCGGCGGCGCGGATGAGGTCTCGCTTGGCAACAATTCCCCGGAATCGGTCATCCACATCCTGGATATAAACCTCTTCCACTACCATATGTCTGGTTTCGCGACAGAAAATTTCCAGGGCTTCCTCCAGAGGATCATCCAGTTCCAGCTTTTTAAAAGAATAAAGGGTGAGATCTTTTACCAGATTTCGCTGCCACAACACCGGATGGCGCCGGATGCTCCCGACTTCATGGGCTTCATTGATTTTTTCAACCAGGTTCTCGATATCGCAGGGTTTCATCAGGTAGTCAAAGGCGCCGCAGCGCATGGCCTGGGTGCCGGAATCGAGGGTGGCATGGCCGGTCAGCATGATGACTTCGGTCTCGGGCGCCGATTGTTTGATTGCTGCGAGGGTGTCGATGCCGTCCATCCCCGGCATTTTCACATCCAGAACCACCACATCAAAGCCGGCACCGCTTTTGATGCTTTCCAGGGCTTGCTCCCCGCTGAACACGGCGTGGGCATCCATGCTTCTGGAGTTCAGGAGTTTGGCGATGCCCCGGGCAAGGCGTTCTTCGTCATCAACGACCAGGACGTGAAGTTTTTGAACCACGGCACGGCTCCTTTTCCAATTTATTTAGCATGAAGTCCCGGCAGTTTCAATCGGTTGTTAAAAAAACCGGCAGGCACAAAGACATATGTAAGAAGGGAGCGGATGGAGGCCGGCTGCGGCACGCATTCGGGTTTGTTTGTGCTTGTTAATACCGGTTTTTTCAGGACATAAAAAACACAATGATACAGAACACCAAAGACGTTACCCAGACGGTGTGGCTGACGGTTCCCTTCCGGATCGGGTGAAAGTGGGCGTCGGGGCGTTTGTGCCCCTGGGCGCAGACGTACTGGGGAACTTTCCGGCCGGTCTTTTTATCGATGGCCTGGCCGCGTTTAACCGGGTGGCCGCATATGGAGTCGTCCGGCAGCGTGCGTTTGCATGTCAGACGGCTGCCGATCAGCAGGCTGACCAGGTTGTAAATCCAGTTCCAGGACACGGCGATGATGAGAAACGACAGAAACAGGAGCATGGAATGAGTGCGGGTCACCCCCATGCCGGCGAGCTGGTCGCCGATGTGCGCCGGGTTCAGCGGACCCTCGACGCTTCCGAACAGCCCCAGGTAGTATAGTGGAAAACAGACGGCCATGACCAGCATGGAAGTGCAGAAGCGGATCAAGCGCTGCTGTATAAATGTCCGGCTTTTCCACCAGCGCCGGAAAGGGGATTCCTGATTTTCATAAAATTGAGAACTTTTCATGACGTTAGTATACATGCTGACTCCGTTTTGTCAAAGTTTTGCGGAGGTGGGCGGGCCGACCCGAATTTTTTTCAGGTCGGCCCGCCGGTTGGTTGTTGATGTTAACCCGCCAACAAGGCCCTTTGCCGCTGATCCGGCCGTTTAGGAAAGGAGTCTTTTCTGAATATCCGGCCAGATCTTATAGAAGGAGTAGGCCGCCAGGAGACAGCAGTAAACCGGAACGGTTACTTTCCAGAATTTTTCCGGCAGAATCCGGGTGACATACGGCGCCCCCACCGCGGCAATCACCGTGGCGAGCACCAGGGACGGCAGCAGCAGGTAGTCCACCACCACGCCGGAAGTAATCAACGCCGCCCAGGTGATCACGGCAAACAGACTGGTGAATCCTTCGGCCATGGAGGTGACCGCCACCATGCTTTTGACCGGGACGCCGGCCAGCAGCCCGCCCACGGTAATGACCGGCCCGTAGCCGCCGCCGCCGACCCCCTTGTTAAAACCGCCCACAAAGGCGAAAAGCCACATAAACCCCGGCCGGTAGTTCAGATAGGTTTTGGCCGTCAAGAGAGAGCAGACGCCCATGACGATCAACAGAACCGTGACATACAGTTTGACCCAGAACTTGTGTAGCTGCAGGATCTTGTATACCGCCGTGATGGATAAGGCCGAAGCGGCCATGCCGGTGATGGCCACCATCAAGACCAGCTTGGTGGTTTCGTTCATGGGTTTGAATTTCCACTCCACGTTTTCAAACTCGCCGTGGATCAGGCCGGAGATGATGCCGGTAAACGCTTCGGTGATCATGATGAGCGGCACCACCTGTTTGGGATCGAATCCCCCCATCAGCAGGAGCGGCGTCAGGGCCGTGCCGTACCCCATGCCGCCGGCGGAATCCATGAATTCAAAAAGCGCGGCGACGATTACCACCCACCAGACGATTTGCCACTCGTTGCCGCCCATCCAGCCCTTGGCTTTGACGAATGCGGAAGGGAGCCGCTGGGTGAACTCAAAGGGGTTGCCGGCCAGCCACGCCGCTCCTGCAAACAGAACCACTAAAGCAACCGCGTACCAGAGCATGTTTTTCCACTTTGACGATTCGATGACGGCCCGTTCTCCCATGGTGGGCTTTTTCTTTTCCAATTCGCGGGCGACTTCCCATCCCGCTTTTTTTTCTGCACTGACATTTTCCATAGATTTGCCTCCTTTGGTTGGGTTGTATTTTTCAAGTGGTCAAACCGTTTATTTTACCTGTATTAGTTTCCAAAGATTGACCGCTGTCTGTACATTGGATCACCTCGGCATTGGTTGATTCAATTTGCATGCCATGTTTTGCAAGCATTCAAAAAATAATCCGGATATAATTTTTATGTTTGGATTCGGGGCGTTATATGTATTGCTGCAAAGCAGTGGCAGTTGCGGCAATTTTGTCGGGATTTAATTGTAACCTGCAAGGTTACAATTTCGACCAGTGAGCGTCACGCCGGAGGGGACAGGGGGTGAGGGACGACGGACGATTGGTGAATGACGATTGGCGATTGAAAGGCTGAAGGGAAAGGTCGGTTGTGCGTGGTCCGTCGTCCGTGGCAGGGGAACTCCAACGGTCTACAGACAACAAGCAACTGACATTCCGGTTCGCGCGGAGGTGCAGAGGCGCAGAGAAGCACTAGAGCGTCCCTGCGCCCCTGCGGGAGATGAAAAGCGGCTACTTCATAAAGGGAAATACCCACAGCGCCAGGGTAATGACATAACAGACCGATAGGGAAACAATCACATAGATGGCCGTATAGCCCAGGAATTCCTTTAAGGGGACCTTGCGGCAGTCTTCTTTTTCCCCCAGATTGACCGCCACAAACAAGGCCGGCGCGCCGGCGATGGTCAGGTTGCTCCCCAGGGTGCCGGCCCACAGCAGGGCCCAGTAAAGCGGCCAGGGCTGGATGTCGGGGGACTTTGCTGCCAAGTCGCGGATGACGTATAAGAGCGTCAAAATATAGGCGTCGTGTTCGACAATGCCGCAGATGGCCGCAGACACCCAGTACAAAACCGTGGTTCCCAGTACCAGGCTCGACTGGATAAAGGGAATCAGCCAGTGGGCCACCGCCTCGATAACGCCGCCTTTTTCAAGGCCTCCTACCAAAGCAAACAGGCTGACATAAAACATGACCGCGCGCCAGTCCAGCTCGGCCAGGATTTCTTCAAAGCTCGGAACTTCGCCGACTTTTTTCTTGAAGATTTCCAGCAGAAACACCAGGATGGCGGCGCCGCACAGGGTAATCCAGCCCAGGTGCACCCCGAAGACCGGCCGGAAGGCCATTGCCAATATCGTTCCCACAAAGCACAGGCACACCAGCCAGGCAAAGAGATTGTTCTTGATATATTCCGTGGGATTCTGTTCGGCAGGATCGAAATCCATCTTCCGGCCGCGCAGTTTTTTGGCAAATATGAAGTAGAAGACCAGGATTACCACGGAATAGGTGGCGGTGAGCACGAAAAAGGAAGATGGGCGGCCGGAGTGCCACAGAAAACCGCCGAATTCAATGCCGGTGACGGAATGCAGGAGCTGAGGCGGCAAATCCCCCAGGAGCAGGCCGGTTCCCATGAAGTTTGAACACAGTCCCACAAACAGGATGGCGCCGTACGCCGGGAACTTAAATTGGCGGCTGACGGCAAAAAGGACCGGCGCCATCATCAGGACCACCACCACGTTGTCCACCAAAAGGGAGATAAAGCCGGAGGCGGTGCCGATCAAGGTAATGAAAAGGGCCACATTCCCTTTAGACATAATCAACAGCTTAGCCGCCATATATTCCGGCAGGCCGGTTTTGCCCAGATAAGTGGCGATGATCCAGATGCCGATCAGAATAAAGATGACATTCCAGTCAACCACCTTGAAGGCGTCCAGATCGGTCATGACGCCAAAGACGATCATGGCGAATACGCCCAGAAAAGCGGCAATAACGGTATCGATAATACCGGTTACCACCAGAACGATGCTGATCAGAAAGATAATGATGGCTGCAAGCATGATAAAATCCATGATAACTCCTTTCACTGATAATCAGGCTTATCGTATTTTTTCAAAAAGCTAAACTATTACCCTTATTTTTAATTGGGGTATCGTTATGTTATATGCGCGTTCATTGCAAGAAGGTTTTGCACTTGCCCCCCAAAAAAGTTTAGAATCACAAAATCAGCAATTTGTGTGCCAAGATCGTGTTTTAAAGCCGAGGATATTTACATCCGGTTTGAAAATACACGGAGTATTTCGGAGATTTAATGTTAACCCTTTCGCCGAAATCTGAAAAAAGAATATTCTGAGATAGTCCCGCGTCACCCATGGGGTTACACCAGTGTAACCCCGAATGTACGGATGACCCCTCAGCACAGATTCCCGGAACTTTAAAGTTGTTTGGATTTGCCGGGAAAAGGCAGGCAAATCAAGACGGAGAAAATCGCTAGGCCGGTTTAATCCCGTTGAAATTCAAATTAAAACATATGGCACCTCTTTTGCAATGGTTTTAAAGAAAGTGCTGTTATTCCCGTTTGACGATCACGGAACCCGGTCATGAGGCAAAAAAAAGTACTCGAAATAGTGGTCCCCTACCAGGAGGGCACCCCGGACCATCCTGCGATAACGATAAACGTCAAGATTATCGATGCCGTTAAGCTGATGGTCGATCACGGCCTCCATCGGATCGCAGTGGTTCGCAACAATCGTCCGATCGGAATGATTCGACTGGAAGACGCTTTTCGCAAACTGGGCCTGCAGGGACCGCTCCTGAAAGATCGTGATTTTATTTCACGCAAGGAAACAACCCCGTAAAAAAGCCGGATGGTGTTTATTCCCGCACGAAAAAACCTGGTCTTCGAGGCCGTGCCTGTCCCGTGTGGCGGGAGTCAGAGTTCAGGGGCTCTGCCTTGCGAATTGAGAAGGCTCTAAATTCGAAGCACGAAATTCGAAATCCGAAACAATGCATAATGACAAAAATTCCAATGATCCAAACAATAAGCATATCTGCTGTCGTGATTCTGCTTTTGATTTTGTTATTAGGAAATTTGGTGTTCGAATTTATTTCGTAGTTCGATATTCGGGTTTCGTATTTTGCCGATATCAGTTGTGTAAATAATGCCTTCTGGGCTTAGATCAAAGCCGGGCCATCTGGACCCGGATCTTTACTTACCCCCTTTGCTCCTTTTTCTTATATCATATCAACCGGCGAAGATACTGTTGCCCGGTGTCGGCCCGATCAGCCGGATTGAGGTCCACCGGAACCGTTGTCGCAAGATCACTTGCTTGTCTTCTTCGGGCCGGCAAGACTTGTTTTCTGATCGGTCTTGCGTTATTTTTCCGGATATGAACAATTTCGCCTGGAGTTTCGGAGGTAGATTTCAGAAGGTGAAATGTGTCATAGTTTTGGTGATATCGATTTATAAATCGATAATCGGAGGTAAGAATGGCAACATACGGAAAGGTCCCGGAAGCGGAAGATATGGCCTTCTGTGATGGGGACATCGGCTATCGTGGTATCGTCGAACACATTAACGATGGCGTGGTTATTATCAAGGACGGCAAGGTCGTGTTCGCAAACAGGGCCTTTTATGAAATCTGTCGAAAAGATCCCGAAGGTGTTTTGACAACCGACTTTTCGGAATTGATCGTTCCTGCGGACAGAAAAACAGTAGCGACGTTTTTTGCGGATAGAATTGCATCCGGCGGTTTTCCCGACAGGATCGATTTTACCATGATGCGGCCCCGGGCAGAAGGCATCATGGAAATGAAGGTCAATATCATTCCATGCGCCGGAAGTCCGGCCATACTGGGGGCTCTCACGGATGTCACCGAAAGGAGAAAAACCCGTCTCGAACTCCAGCGGATGAAGGACAGGCTTGAAAGCATCCTGCACTCCATGAATGATGTGGTTGTATCGGTTTCACCACATGATCTAACCATCCTCGCCATCAACCCTTCGGCCGAAGCGCTCTATGAAATTCCCCTCAGGGATTTCAGCTCAGGGAAAAGACATATCATGGAATTCGTCCATCCAGAGGATTCGGAGAATGTCCGGCAATTCTACCAATCGCTTGCCGAACTTGAATTTGCCGATCTTTGCTACCGGATTATCAGCAGCAACAAGGGGGTCAAATGGGTTTTGGACGAAGGCAAGATCGTTTATGCCGAAGGGGGCCGGGTTCGCCGGATCGATCACGTCATCCGGGATATCACCGAAGAGAAGAAGGCGCTGGACGCCCTCAAACAGAGTGAAGAAAAGTACCGCAGCTTTTTTCAATCCACGAACGACATGGCCTATGCCGTCACGCCGGAGGGAATTTTCATGGATATCAATGACGCCGGTCTCAAACTTCTCGGTTTTAAAACCAGAGAAGAGGCCCTTGGCTTCAATATCATGCAAACCTATGTCGACCCTTCCGAAAGAAGAGAGCTTGTGGCCGAACTCAAGGAGAAGGGGCATGTGGCGGGCAAGCGCGTCCGGTTCAAAAACAGGGCGGGCGAGGTTATCGAAGTGGGGATCACGGCTCGGGCAAAAATCAATGATGCCGGCGACATCGTCCATTATGAGGGTCTTGCACACAACATCACTAAAGCCATGGAGGACCAGAGAAACAGAGTTCTTCGCAATGCCGCCGGAAGCATGTGCCACTACCTGAACACCCATCTGGGGTCTTTGCTCTTTGCGCGGGAGAGCATAGAGGCGGATTTAAAGCTTCTCGATGGGCTCGTTCAGACCCATGCCGACGGGAGGTTTCCGATCGAAAGCGTCAAAAAATTACAGGAGATGCTGGCCTCTTTAAAGGAATCCGCGTGGGAAATGGGCAACGCCTATGAAAAGATAGCCCAGGTGACGGCGGCTTTTAATTCGGCTTTTCTCACCTACCGGGAAGAGGCCTACCTTGACAAAACGATTCTCGACATATTCCATGCCGCCCGGCGGGAAGAAAAACCGGAAGACAATAAAGAACCCGGCTGATCGCCGCGGTTCGGATGTACGCGATCAAGGATTCCTGCCGCCCTTGAACTTATCGGAATCCACCCCCGTTTCCTTCATCAGCCGGTGGAGGTATTGCCGCTGAATCCCGGCCAGATCGGCCGCACGGCTGATATTGCCGTCGGCTTTGCTCAGCAGCATCTCAATGTAGTGCTTATGAAAGCGATGGATCATGTTTTCTTTGGCTTTCTTAAAGGACAGGGCTGCCAGTTGAGGATCCATTGCGGGGGTTATCGGTTCTTCGACGTTTTCAATGGAGAGATCGTCCGGTTCGAGCGAATCGCTCCGGCAGAAAATGACACCGCGTTCAATAATATTCTCCAGTTCGCGCACGTTGCCTTTATAATCGTGCGCCATCAGCGCCTGCATGGCGGCAGGAGAGATGTCGCTGATTTCCTTCTGATTGATCAGGGCATATTTTTTCAGAAAGTGAAAACTGAGCAGAGGGATGTCTTCTTTTCTGTTCTTCAGAGGCGGCAATTCAAAACGGATGACGTTCAGGCGGTAATATAGGTCTTCGCGGAAGCGCTTCTCCTGGATATCGGCCGCCAGATCATGGTTGGTGGCGGCAATAAACCGCAGATCCGCCTTGAACGTTTTTACGCTGCCCACCGGCTTGTATTCCCCTTCCTGCAGAAGCCGCAGCAACTTGGTTTGCAGGCGTGGAGAGAGGTCGCCGATTTCATCCAGAAAAAGGGTGCCCTCATGGGCTTCTTCCACCAGTCCTTTCTTATCCTTCCAGGCACCGGTGAAGGCGCCTTTTACATGTCCGAAAAGCTCGCTTTCGATCACCTCTTCCGGTAGGGCGGTACAGTTGATGGTAATAAAATTTTTAGCTTGCCGCATGCTGTGCTGGTGAATGGCCCGGGCTACCAGTTCCTTGCCTGTGCCGCTGGGCCCGGTGATCAGGACGGTTCCCATGCTGGGTGCGACCTGACGGATGCGGTCAAACATGTTGCCCATCACCGGGGTCGAGCCGATCAGGGAATCAAGCCGGCCGCTTTGCGCCAGCGCCTGACGCAGTTCCAGGTTTTCTCTGACCAGCTGCTGCCATTTCATGACCTTGTCGATGGTCAGAAGGATGCGTTCGCGTCGGAAGGGCTTGGTGATATAGTCATAAGCGCCCTTGCGGATCGCTTCCACTGCCGTATCAATGGTGGCAAACGCGGTCAGGATGACTACCGAGACCCTGGGCTGGATTTTTTTAACCGTTTCCAGCAGTTCGATCCCGTCCATTTTCGGCATTTTTAAATCAGTGATTACCAGGTCAAACGGATTATTTTTAAACAGATCCAGCGCCCGGAACGGACTGGTTTCGGTTTGCAGTTCATAATCGGTTTCTTCGGAAATGATCCGCCGCAGGAGTAGCAGCATGTCTTTCTCATCATCGACCACTAATATTTTACCTGCCATTATTCCTCCAGCGGTTTCGTCAACAATTTAATGGTAAACAGCGTCCCCCTTTTTTTCCCCAGGCCGGTTTCGGGACTGCTGATACAATCTATGGAACCGCCGTATTTTGAAATAATTCCATAGCTGACAAACAGGCCCAGGCCGGTGCCGGCCCCTTCCGGTTTGGTGGTAAAGAATGGTTCGAAAATATGATCCAAATCTTCGGGTCGAATGCCGATGCCGTTGTCTTGAAATTGAACGACGGCTTTGCGACTGCCTTTTTCAAAGTCCGTTTTAACCAGGAGCGCGCCGCCGCCCTCCATAGCGGCAACGGCATTGTTGATCAGATTTAAGAATACCTGCTGGAGTTGTCGGAATTCTCCTTTTACCAGCGGGATATCGTCTGTGAATCGGGTGGTCAGTTCGATATTGTTCATCTCCATGTTATGCTGAACGACCTTGATGATCTCCAGCAAGCAATGGTTGAGATCGGAATATTCATAGTCGCCTTCGCCAAAGCGGGCGAAACTCAGCAGGTTTTCAACAACTTCCTTGCAATGAAACCCCTGTCGTTCAATGGTCTTCAAGTCCTCGTAATCCTGGGAGTTTTTATCTGTTTTGCGCAGCAGGATATCACAGAAACCGAGGATAACGCCCAGGGGATTATTGACTTCATGGGCAACCCCGGCCGCCAGGGTTCCCAGGGACGCCAGTTTTTCGGCGTTGATCAACTGCTTTTCCAGATTCTTGCTCTCCGTGATATCACGGGCGATGCATAAAACCGACCCGGTCCGGCCGTCTTCGTTTTTAATGGGCATGAAATTGGCGCTCAGCCAGATTTCGGTCTCCCCCAGATCTATCTTAAATTCGTCCCGGGCGCTTTTTCCCATTGCAAAGACATGGCGGACAAGCCTGCTTTGTTTTTCTGCAACATCCTTGGGAAAGAGGCTGTCCAGGGGTTTGTTCAGGAACTGTTCCGTCCATCCGCCGAAAAAGGTGGCCGTAAAACTGTTCATGGATTGAAACCGGCCGCCGTCGTCAACCGTAAATATAAAGTCTTCGGCACTCTCCACCAGGGAGCGGTATTTCCCCTCGGATGTTTTCAATTCCGCGGTCCGTTGCGCCACGGTTTTCTCAAGGGTTCGCGACCACCTGAAGGCCACAAACAGGATGGCGCCGGCGCCCAGCAGGATAACCGTCAGAACGAACCCCTGCAGCAGCCACTGCCACAAATCGCCTTTTTTGAGGGCGTCTTCGATCTCTTCGGCAGGGGCTACCACCGCCACCGACCACCGCTGGGGCGGATTATCGGAAACGGTCAACGGCGCATAGGCGATCAGCTTTTTCATTTTTCCGACTAACCCCCGATGCCATCCGGAGATATATCCGTCCGTTCCTTCCAGACCGGCCAGCATTTTTTCCTTCTGGATGAAATTGATGATTCCGAAGGGGATTGTCGGGTCTTTTTCCGCGCGGATTTCAAAAGCGTTTTTCCCAACGAAATCGGACATGGGGTGAAATAAGAACGTGCCGCCTTCATCGATAATCCAGGCGTACCCTGTTTTACCGGAGCGGATATCCTTGATAAAAGGGGTCAGAAACCAGGAAATATTGACTTCAAATATCAGAAAGAGGGTGTCGGAGTCCTGCAGCGGCATGCTGAAGTTAAGAGACAATCCGTACGGCCTGATTTTAGGCCGGGATATGGCGACATCTCTGCGCGGCCGGTTTTCAGGTTGCAGTTCTGTCAGGGTGTCGGGTGCGGATGCATGAATCGATGATTGGGTGTAGGGGAGGAAGATATAGCTGTTGCCGCCGGCAAGATCGGCCACTTCCATCCGTAAAACGCCGTTTTCGATGACGTGCGGAAAACTTTCCTGGATTTTTGCCTGGCAGTCGCCTGGATCAAACGGATCAGCAGAAATGTTTTTGCCAAGCAGCCTGATTTCTCTCTTCAGGAGATTAAGTTCCCTTTCAACCAGCAGGCTGATATTACGGGCAATTACCAGTTGCTCCTGGTTGAACTGGTCGGCGACGAGCGCGCGGACCTGGCGGCCGGACTTTATGCCCATCCAGATGGCGAACCCCGACAGAACCATTGCTGCCATGGTAAGGACGATGAAAAATTTTTTATGAAATCCCGGTCGCTGCATGGATCCTGTCAGACGGATGTTTCATTCGAATTGAAGGTTGATTTCCTGATCGGCTGAAACTCTCCAACCACGGGCGTTGGGCAACAGGGTTCACCCTGTAGTTGCATAAAAAACATGATACAGTCCATTCGGATGCTTGACTCCTGATCCCCGCCCCCTACCCTTGGAGCCTGGTCGTGTAAGCTGCCCGGATCTTTACCAGCAGATCCTCCAGTTCGCAGGGTTTGGTCAGATAGTCAAAAGCGCCGGCGGCTAATCCTTCACGGGCTGCTTCCTCGGAACCATGACCTGTCAGCATAAGTACCGCCAGCCTCGGATCCATCTTTTTCAAAATTTTCAAAACGTCAATGCCGTTCATGTCTTCCATTTTTAGGTCCAGAACGGCCACGTCAAAATCCTGGGCGCGAACGGCCTGAATGGCTTCTTCGCCGCTATAGGTTTTGGTGACCTGGATATGGCGGCGCGACAGGCGGTTGCTGAGCACGTTGACATACCCCTTTTCATCATCGATCAGCAGCAGCCGGATACGGTCCATGGTATTCAATAGCTTCACCTTTTTTTATCCGCTTATGCCCCCTGAAGTCGCAGGGGAATGTCTGTTGCTTGTTGTCCGTTGTCCGTTGAAGCTGCAGCCACGGACCACTGACCACGGACAACAGACATTTTCAGGGCCTTCGCGACGTAATTTCCTTCAGTCGCGCCGCAATTATTTTTTCTTCATGACTCCTCTTTTGGGCCGCGGCTGCTTTTACCTTGGCAAGAAGATTTTCAATGTCGCAAGGCTTCATCAGGTAGTCAAAGGCGCCCAGTTTCATCCCTTCGATTCCGGTTTCCACAGTGGCATGGCCGGTGAGCATGATGACTTCCGTTAACGGAAAATTTCTTTTAATTTCCCTTAAGGTTTCAATACCGTCCATTTCCGGCATCTTGACATCCAGAATGACCACTTCAATCTCGGGAATTGCCTTGAGTTTTTCCAGAGACTCTTTTCCGCTGAAGGCCGCAAAGACCTGAAGATCTCTTTTGCTGAGGCGTTTGGTCATGGTCTCAACAAAAGGGACTTCATCGTCCACCAGCAGTACCTGGGCTATCGGCATGAGATGACTCCTTTCTTTCTTAAATTTTGATGAACTCGTAAAAAACCAAAATTTACCTTGTCCGTCATTTCGGGCTTGACCCGGAATCCAGTATTTTCAACTAGTTCTGGATTCCTGCTTTCGCAGGAATGACGGCTTTGGGGCCTTTTTACGAAGCCGTCAATTTTGTCATGTGAAAAAACCTCATAAATCCAATCCGGTGCTTTAATCCGTACCAGCGCTCTTTGCCGGCACGCTTTTGGAAATCGGCAGCTTGACTTCAAAGGTTGTGCCCTCATCCAGAACGCTGCGGACGTCGATTTCCCCTCCGATTTTTTTTACGATTCCGAAACAGATGGATAATCCCAGACCGGTCCCTTTACCTACCGGTTTGGTGGTGAAAAACGGGTCGAATATCCGGGCCAGATATTCTTTGGGAATACCCGGTCCATTGTCGGCTACGCTGACCACCACGCGGTCATCTTCCCGGCGGCTGTTGATAGTAAGCGTCCCCCCCTTTTTTTCCATGGCGTCGAGAGCATTATTGATCAGGTTCAGAAAGACTTGTTGAAATTCAGTGGGCGACACTTCGGTAAGCGGCAGATCCGGGTCCAGATCGGTCTTAACGGCGATATTGCTGAACTTGGCGCGCTGATCGGAAATACCTACCACCTCTTCGATCAAACTGTTGATCTGGACGGCGTGCACCCGTGGATCGGTCTTGCGGGCAAAGCTCAACAGCTTGTGGGTTATTTCCTTGCAGCGTTTGCCCTGGGTATTGATCTGCCTGAGCGCCCGGTTGAATTCCTCCAGGTTTTCACTTTGAGCGAATTCTTCTTCCGACAGCAGGTCCTGGATCCAGCCGGCTTCTTCCACCATGATGGCCACCGGGTTGTTGATTTCATGGGCGATCCCGGCCGCCAATTCGCCGATGGATGCCAGTTTGCCGGTTTCGATGACCTGCTGGTTCATCATTTCCTTTTCGCGGTCTGCCTTGGCAATGCGTTTGACCATGCGTTTTGAAACCAGAAGCGCCATGGTGATGATGGCCAGAGCCCCCAGCAGAAAAATAGTCACGGCTATTTTTCGGGTCCGGTTGAAATCCGCATAAGCGTCGGCGGCGGCCTGCCGGTAGATCAGCAGCCAATCCCCATGCTTGAGGGATGCGGCCACAAAGATGCTTTCCCGGCCGGCTTCATCCGTTTTTTCAATCATATCGATGCCGTCTTTAGTTTTGGCGATTTTGTCCAGCAAGAGCATATACGTTTCTTTGTCGGCGACGGCATCGACCTGGGGAGTGGTCTGAAATTCCCCGGCTTTATTTAAAATAAAGGCCGACCCGGTTTCACCGATTCGGATATTTTCCACCAGGGAGTTGAAGGACTTGAAATCGATGGTGGCCCTCAGAATCCAATCATCCCCCTGCCGGTTCTGTTTGACCGCGATGATAAAGTGAGGAATTCCCCGCAATCCCAGGAAGACGTCGCTGATAAAAAACTCGCTGTTAATGGCTTTTTTGAACCAGTCGGCTTGAGAATAAAGTGCGTTTGCCAATCCAAACGGACCGGCGTAAGCCACCTGAAAACCATCCACGTTGATCAATCCGATATCTTCAAACACGGCGTTGTATTCCCTTTTCAACCCGGTTAATTTTTCCTGCAAAAAGTTTTCGCTGCGCAGGTCTTCCAAGCCGTAGGACTTTGAAAAAAAACGCAGGTCGCTCAGCCGTTCATTTAAAAAGCCGTCGATATTCTGCTGGTGCTTCAGGACCAGTTCCTTGAGATGATCCCGCACTTTTTCCCGATAGGAGGCCTGAAACTGTTCCAGAATGATGCCGGTGACAAGAACAAAGGGGGTGAGGGACACGATAATGACGATCAGTATCATTTTACGTGTCAATGAACGGTAATACGCATGGTTGAAGGACTCGGACTGCTTCATTTAGGATCCGCCGATGTCTGAATTCCCACGGTTGGCGATAACGCGCGACTGCTGCAGAATATCGGAAACGACCTCTCTCAGGCTTTCGATGCTGCTGCCCCTTTTTTCGACAAACGCGGCCGCGTTTGCAAGATCCCGGTGGGTTTCATAATCAGAAACATAGGTATGCACCACAACCGGCAGGACCGGAATCCGGTTGCGGATTTTTCTGAGCATATCAGACTCTTCCACATCCGGCAAGTCCGGATCGATTATCAGAAGGTCAATGGGTTCGGACCGATACATCCGTTCAACGACATCCCGCCCCTTGTCCGCCAGTAAAATCCGGTATCCCGCGTTTGTCAGCTCACGTCTTAAAAATTGACGCACATGCGGGTTTCGATCCGCAATCAGGATAGTATATTTTTTTTCCATGGGGCGCCCTTGCAAAACAGTTTGCCATAGCTTTGAGCAAGGTTTGTGCCAGGGTCCGGAACCGCCAAGTATGTTTATATTGACTTGTAATTATTTAATAAAATACTTTTTGCCGCAAAAGTTTACACAGATTCGCGCAATTCCGGTGTCGAGTTTCTTTACAAGCTGTAAACGTTCAGATGTCGGGGTTCAGGGTAAAGGGCTTTGACCATTTCCCCGGCACCCTGTCATGACCGGTTACTTGTCACTCGTTACTCTTATTCCTTCACAGTCTGTCACTTTTTCATTACACCTTAATGTCCACCTGGAATTTACAGCTCGGCGATCCGTGTTTCGCCGTGCCTGCAGGGCAGGACCATCACTTATAATTTAACATGTGATTCAAGGATGTTAGATCTGTTTATGAAATTTCGATTTAATCTGCGAGGATCGGCACACTTTTTGAATGTAATAAAAATGGAAAGGAGTGTCCAAATTATAAAAATTTTATATTCATAACCATATAATGAGGAGAATCCCATGGCAGCGAAAAGCTCGTTAGAGGAAGATCGACATGAATTGCAGGAATTCAGTCCCGAGGAATTGGCGGCAGTTGATGCCATTATTGAAAGTTATCTGTTGAAACCGGGCGCCCTCATTCCGGTTCTGGAGCAGATTCAGGAAAAGATCGGGTACCTTCCCAAGGCCATTCAGCGCCGGGTCGCTCTCGGTCTTAAAATTTCTTTCAGCGAGGTCTATGGGGTCGTTACCTTCTATTCATTGTTTACGATCAAACCCCGCGGCCGGCATACCATCCGCACCTGCCTGGGAACGGCCTGTTACGTCCGCGGCGGCAAGCGCATTGCCGAAACCATTACCCAGGCTTTCAGCATCAAGGAAGGCGAAACCACACCGGACCGTCGGTTTACGTTCGAGACGGTGCGCTGCCTGGGCGCCTGCGGATTGGGTCCGGCGATGGTGGTGGACAGCGACGTCCACGGGCGGGTCAAAGCGGCCAAGGTCAAGGAAATCCTGGCCCCCTACGTTTAATGCATGAATCCATTTATTTAAGGAGTGGGCGCGATGGCAAAACTGACGATTGCAGATCTGAAAAAGATCAAGGATAAGGTGCAGGCGGAAACGGCCCTGCGTCATGGAGACGGGGAACTGCGCGCGCGGGTGACCGTCCACATGGGAACGTGCGGAATCGCCTCTGGGGCGCGCGAGGTGATGGGTGCGCTGATGGGCGTGATCGAAGAGGTCGGCGTTTCCGATGTGGCTGTGACGACGTCGGGATGCATGGGCTTGTGCAGCCGCGAACCCCTCGTCACCGTTGAAATCATCGGGCGGGAGCCGATCAAATACGAATATGTGAATCCCAACAAGATGCGGCAGATCTTCAAGCGCCACGTCATGGAAGGTGAGATCCAGACCCCGTTCGTGCTTGCCCGGGGGGCCGAGGTCGTAAAATAGTCCGGGATACTGAGTCGTTTTGTTGCAGTGCGTTGCGGCCCAAACCCAATCAGGGCTGCCGTCATCATTCGGAACAATGGTCGCTCAATTTAGGCAGGAGGAATCCATCATGAAGGTGTTTCGCTCACACATACTGATTTGCGGAGGAACGGGCTGCCATGCATCCGGCAGTATCGAAGTCAAGAAGATCCTCCTTGCGGAACTGGAAAATAGGGGACTGGCCGGCGAGATCAAGGTCGTCGAGACCGGTTGCAACGGCTTCTGCGCCATGGGGCCGGTCTTGGTCGTTTATCCCGACGGCGTTATGTACATGAATATCCAGGCCGGGGATATTCCCGAATTCGTCGAGGAGCATCTCGTCAAGGGCCGGGTGCTGGAGCGTCTGCTTTACAAGGAGCCTGTCACCGGCGAAGTCATCCCCACGATGCAGGAGATTCCGTTTTTTGCCCTCCAGGAGCTGCGCGTTCTCCGCAATCGGGGCATGATCGATCCGGAAAAAATCGAGGAATACATCGCCCGCGACGGCTACGCCGGCATGGCCAAGGCCCTGACCGAAATGGCCCCTGCAGATATCATCAAGGAGGTCATGGACTCGGGTCTGCGCGGGCGCGGCGGGGCCGGTTTCCCCACCGGGCTTAAATGGAGGTTTGCCTCGCAGTCGCCCGGAGACATCAAGTATGTCCTGTGCAACGCCGACGAGGGGGATCCCGGCGCCTTCATGGACCGGAGCGTGCTGGAAGCCGACCCGCACGCCGTATTGGAAGGGATGGTGATCGCTGCCAAGGCGATCGGCTCCCATCAGGGCTACATCTACTGCCGGGCCGAATACCCGCTGGCCATCCACCGTCTGAATGTCGCCATCGCCCAAGCCAAGGAAGCGGGACTGCTGGGCAAGGATATCCTCGGTACCGGTTTTGATTTCGATCTGGAGATTTACCAGGGCGCCGGGGCATTTGTCTGCGGCGAAGAAACGGCCCTGATGACTTCCATCGAGGGGAAACGCGGCATGCCGAGACCGCGCCCCCCATTCCCGGCCATCGCGGGTTTGTGGCAGCGCCCGTCCATCCTGAATAACGTCGAGACCCTTGCCAATATCGGTCAGATTATCCTTCACGGCGCCGCCTGGTATGCCGGCGTAGGCACGATCAAGAGCAAAGGGACCAAAGTTTTCGCCCTTACCGGCGATGTGAACAACATCGGCCTGGTGGAAGTGCCCATGGGCACCCCCCTGGGAACGATCGTCTATGACATCGGCGGCGGGATTGCCAAGGGTAAGAAATTCAAGGCCGCCCAGTTGGGCGGGCCTTCCGGCGGGATGATCCCGATCCAGTATCTGAATGCGCCCGTGGATTATGAAAAAGTTGCCGAACTCGGAGCCATCATGGGCTCCGGCGGGCTGATCGTCATGAACGAAGACTCCTGCGCCGTGGATATGGCCCGGTTCTTCATGGACTTCTGCAAGGACGAGTCCTGCGGAAAATGCACTCCCTGTCGGGTGGGCACGCAGAAGATGCTGGAGATCCTGACCAATATCTGCAACGGCAAGGGCAAGGAAGGGGACATCGAAAAACTGGAAAAATGGGCCAATGTCATTAAAAACACGGCGCTCTGCGGCCTGGGACAAACCGCGCCGAACCCGGTGCTCTCCACCCTGCGCCACTTCCGCAACGAGTACGAGGCCCATATTCACGAAAAACGCTGCCCGGCAGTGGTCTGTTCGGCTTTTTTCAAAACCCCCTGCATGCATGCCTGCCCGATCAATATGGACATTCCCAGCTATCTGGCCTTAATTAAGGCCGATCGCCTGGAGGATGCCTATAAGGTCCTTTTAAAAACCAATCCGTTTCCATCCATTTGCGGACGGGTGTGCGACCATAAATGTGAAACCAAGTGCCGTCGATCCACGCTGGATGAGTCTGTCGGCATCAAGTATCTGAAGCGCTATATCACCGATAATGCCGCCCGGCCGCACCTGGAAAAAATGCCGGTCACTCGCAATGAGAAGATCGCCGTCATCGGCGCCGGCCCTTCGGGTTTAACGGCGGCAAGAGATTTGGCCTTGCGGGGCTATGCGGTCACCCTTTTCGATGCCTATGCCCAAGCCGGCGGAATGCTGCGCTGGGGCATACCCGCCTACCGGTTGCCGCGGGAGATTCTGGATCGGGAAATCGCCGACATCCTAAACTTGGGCGTCGAGTTTCGCAACAATACAAGGGTGGGCATGGATATTTCCTGGGATGCGATCCGGATGAGCTATGATGCGATTTATCTTGCCATCGGCGCCCAGCGCAGTGCCCGTTCGGGCGTCGAGGGCGATGGACTGAAGGGGGTCGAAGGGGCGATTGAGTTTTTGCGGGAAGTGAATCTAGGCAGAATTCCCGAAGTGGGCAAACGCATTGCCGTCGTCGGCGGCGGAAATTCCGCCATCGATGCCGCCCGGTCGGCCCTGAGGCTCGGCGCTGAAACCGTGACTATTCTCTACCGGCGCCAGCGCGAAGATATGCCGGCCCAGGATGTTGAGATACATGCGGCTCAAGAGGAAGGGATCAAGATTGAATACCTGGTGGCGCCCGTTCGGTTCCAGGGGGCGGACGGCCGGCTGCAAAGCGTTGTCTGCCAGCGGATGACCCTGGGTGAATTTGATGTGAGTGGTCGTAAAAAACCCGTGACCGTCGCCGGCAGCGAATTCAGCTTGGATGTGGACCAGGTGATTCTGGCCATCGGTCAGGAAGCGGTCATGCCGTTTGACGCCGGGCCGGCGGGTATCGGAGTCAGCAAACGAAAACTCATCGAAGTCGAAAAAGGTTCAAAGACCGCAACCGCCGCTGCTATGGTTTTTGCAGGCGGCGATGCAGTCACGGGACCCGATACGGTGGTCGGCGCTGTCGCCGCCGGGCATCATGCCGCCGCTGAAATCGACGCGGCCATTCGCCTGCGGAATGGAGAAACGCCCTACGTCCCCGCGGAAGAGGAAATCGCCGTTCCCATGGTCTTGGATGATGAAACCCAGGAGATTCCGCGTGTCTGCATACCCGAAGTGGCGTGCCTCGAAAGAATTAAGGATTTCAGGGAGGTAGAGCTGGGATTGTCCCGGGAAGCGGCGCTGACGGAGGCGAGCCGCTGCCTGCGCTGCGATATTCAGATTGAATAAAAAGGGACAGGCGGATATTCCGGATGACTGGATGAAATTTTAAATGGAGAAAATATACCATGGAAACAAAGGCCAAAAAGGTAAAGCTGACGATAGACGGCAAAGAGGTCGTGGTTGATGATGGGGCGACTATCCTTGAAGCGGCGCGGCAAAATGGCATAAAGATTCCCACGCTTTGTCAGCATGATGCGCTTTCAAACTGGGGCGGATGCCGGATGTGCGTGGTCGAAGTCGACGGCTCACCCAAACTGGTTGCCAGCTGCGTGATGCCGGTGCGTGACGGCATGGGGGTGGTGACCACGAATGAATATATCCTTGAATGCCGCCGGACCATGTTGGAGTTTATCTTTGCCGAAAGGAATCACAATTGCATGTTTTGCCCCCAGAGCGGCGATTGTGAACTTCAGGACCTTGCCTATGAACTGCAGATGGATCATCTGACAGTTGCATTTTCCTTTAACAAATTTCCCACGGATGTGACCAATGAATATATGGCTATCGACCATAATCGCTGCATCCTCTGCGGCCGATGTGTGCGTGCCTGCAAAGAGATCGTGGGGGCGTCGGTGCTCAATTTTCAAAACCGGGGGCCGAAAAGCCTGATCGGTATGGATTTAAATCAAAACCGCGAAGAGTCTACCTGCCATAACGACGGACTTTGCATGCAGGTCTGTCCCACCGGAGCGATGGTCAACCGCTACCGCGGCCACTATGCGGTCAAGGGGCATTCCAAGGACTGTCAACAGCTCGATACCGTTTGCTCCCAATGCGGGCTGCTCTGTCCGACCATTAACTTTGTCAAGGACAATAACCTGCTCAACATTGAAGGCAAGCTTACGGGGGATAACGGCCGTCCGGATCGGGGCCAGCTCTGCTACAAAGGCCGGTTTGAAGCATTGAAAAATACGGGAAAGCGCCTGGACAGTCCGATGGCGCGTTCCGGAGACGGGACCTGGAAAACGGCGACCTGGGATGAAATTCTTAAACTGGTTTCCGAAAAGCTCAATGACATTAAAAAGAAAGAGGGGGGCGAAGCCATGTTCGGGCTGGCTTCCAGTGCGGCATCCAATGAAGAACTGGTATTGTTCAGAGATTTCATGACGCGGGGATGCTCGGCCGGCTATGTGGACACCTTTGATGGGGCCCATTTCAGAACCGTTGTCGGAGCCAATAAGGAAGGAAAGCAAGCTTTCAGGGAAGCCTCTTGGAAGATGATTCCGCAAGCCGATATGGTCATTGTGCTGGGCGCAGCCCCCTCCCAAAGCCAGCCGATGATTTCAACCCTCCTGGGCAAGGGGATCCTGGAACGCGGCCAGAAAGTGGCTTTTCTGGGGGAGACGGATCCGATTCAACCCTATGCTACGTATTATATTCCCGTAACGGATGGGGCACTGCCCCTGCTGATTGGAGCCCTGAAGGCCGGTCTAAAGGGGTCGGGCGATGGGGTAAAACTCCTTGAGAAGGCGGGACTCGAAGCGGATGCCGTCAAGGCTTTTCATGAAGTGGTTAAATCCTTTGCCGATTCGGTAAACCCCATATTTATTGTGGGTGAAAAACTTACCGGTCTTGAGGATCCCATGGCACTGGCTGATATCGTGAGTCTGGCAAAACAGAAGGGGCTTTATCCTGAAGAAGCCCTGCGGCTGATCATCCTGAAACCCCGCGGCAACAGCGCCGGCGCCTGGAAACTGGGAATTTCATCTTCGAAAAAAGTTCCCGGCAAAAGCAAATGGAAAGCGGGTCTGGTCCTTCTGGGCGAACCGGACGATTCTAATCTGGCGGCTTTGGAAGAACTCAAAGGCGTAGGCTTTGTTGCAGCGATCAGCCCTTACTTTCCTGAATCCCTGGCCGACAAGATCGATGCGCTGATTCCCAAGCCCGCTTGGTTGGAGGAGGAGGGAACCTTTACTTCCGTGGATGGCAATGAAACCGCCTATAAGCAAAAATCGCTGCAGACGCCGGTGGGTATTATGGGTTCCTGGGAGATATTCAAAAACTTGGCAGAACGTGTCGGCTTTAAACCGGATTATCAATCCTGGAAGGATTTGTCCCAAAAAGCCGAGCGCGAAATCAAAAATAGGAATTGCTAAAAAACAGTTTTTAACGGTCAACAATGGAGGTCGTTCATGGCAAAACCCAAGGTAGCAACCGTATGGCTGGAGGGATGCGCCGGCTGTCATATGTCGTTTCTGGATCTGGATGAAGGCCTGATGGATATCCTGAGCAAGATCGAATTAACGGTGACACCCATTACCGATTTTAAAGATTTTGAGTTTCCGGAAGTGACGGTCGGCATCATCGAAGGCGGCGTCGGGAATCAGGAACAATTGGAAATTACCCATCACCTCCGAAAGAAGTGCAAGATCCTCGTGGCCTGGGGAGATTGTGCGGTCTTTGGAGGGGTCAACACCATGCGCAACTGGATTCCTACTGAAGAGATTCTCAGGCGCGGTTATATTGAGACCGAAAGCACGGTGAACGGTGTGTTGCCCATTCATGCAGAACTTCCTGTTCTGCTGGACAAGGTTCTTCCGGTAAATGAGGTGGTCCCCGTGGATGTATATGTGCCGGGCTGCCCGCCCTCGCCGGAAGCCATTGCTCATAGTTTAACTGAAATCTTACAGGGACGGCTGCCGGTTCTTCCAACAGAGCTGATCCATTTTGATTGAGGAGATGACAGATATGAAGACTCTAAGAAAGATAACCATCAATCCCATCAGCCGGCTGGAGGGGCATGGAAAGGTAACCATTAATCTGGACCCGGCCGGAGAAGTTCAGGATGCGCACTTTCACGTGACCCAGTTCAGGGGATACGAAAAGTTCTGCGAGGGGCGGCCTTTTGAAGAGATGCCGATTATTACCCAGCGGATCTGCGGCATCTGTCCGGTCAGCCATCAGCTGGCATCGGCCAAGGCCTGCGACGCCATCCTGGGAGTCGACATCCCCGCGACCGGCAAACTCCTTAGGGAACTCATGCACATGGGTCAGTTCATTCAGTCCCATGCCCTGCATTTCTTTCATCTGGCCAGTCCGGATCTCCTTTTGGGCTGGGATTCGGATCCGGCCCAGCGCAACGTGGTGGGGGTGGTGGCAAAATTTCCGGAAATTGCCGTCAAGGGCATTCAGCTGAGAAAGTTCGGTCAGGAGATCATCAAGGCCCTGGGGGGCAAAAAAATCCATCCCGCATTCGCTATTCCGGGCGGGGTCACCAATACCCTGCACCGTGAAGACTGCGACCGGCTGCTGGGTGGTTTTGCCGAAGCCTACGGCACCTGTGAAACGGCGCTTGACATTATTAAAGGCTGGGGCGATAAAAATCTGGCGGAAGTCAAACGCTTTGCCAATTTCAAATCCAACTATGCCGGATTAATGGATGCAACCGGCTGCCCCAATATGTACGAAGGCAGAATCCGGATTGCAGGACCCGACAAAAAGATGCTGGCTGAATTCGAACCCAAGGACTATCTGGAGTATATCGGTGAGCATGTGGAACCCTGGTCTTATATGAAGTTTCCTTTTTACAAGAAGGAGGGGTATCCCCAGGGTGCTTATCGGGTGGGACCGCTGGCAAGGGTCAATGCCGCCGACGGCATGAGCACCCCCCGGGCGGACAAAGAGTTCAGGAACTATTTGGCGATGACCCGGGACGGGCTCTGGGGCTGCACCTTGCTGTATCATTACACTCGCTTGATCGAGTTGCTGAATTGTTTAGAGAGAGCCGAAGAGATTCTGAAAGACGAACGAATTTGCGGTACCGAAGTCCGGATCACAACAAACCCGACGAAGGCAGAGGGCGTCGGTGTAATCGAAGCGCCGCGGGGAACCCTGATCCATCACTACTGGGTTAACAAGTATGGGGCCATCGAGAAGGCCAACCTGATTGTGGCTACCGGCCACAATAATATTGCCATCAATCGATCTGTTGAACTGGTGGCCAAGGAATATATCCACAACGGCGATGTTCGGGAAGGACTCCTGAACCGCGTGGAAGGTGCGATCCGCTGTTATGATCCCTGCCTGTCATGTGCCACCCATGCCCTCGGCCAGATGGCGCTGAAAATTCAAATTTTCGGTCCTGACGGCGAGGTGGTGCGTGAAATGAGAAGGGATTAGCCGTGTCGGCCCAGGCAACACAGGGATGCTTGATCGTAGGTTACGGAAATCAGCAGCGCCGGGATGACGGCATCGGCCCCTATGTCGTTGAGAAGCTGAAAGCATCTTTGGAAATGAAAATGAACGTGCGCCTGCTGACGCTCTCTCAGCTGAGTGCCGATATGTCGGCAGAGTTGCAGGAGGCCGAACGGATTTTATTTGTCGATGCGACCATTGACAACCTTGAGGGCGGGCGGAAGTGGTCCCGGCTCGAACCGGAAATGAAGGTGCTGCCCTATCTGACCCATCATGTCGGGCCAGCCTTTCTTCTGGGCCTGGTGGAATCGCTTTACGGCCGCAGTCTTTGTGCCTGGCTGGTTTCGATACAGGGAAGTGATTTCGGGTTCGGCGAGGGGCTCAGTCCGGAGGCTGCCGGGAGAGCCGACCGAGTGTGTCTGGAAATTTTGGAATTTATCGGCAATATAAATGGGATTAAGAGGTTCAAAGTTCACGGTTCACGGTTGAAGAAACCAACCGAAGCCAAAGAGACTATTACCCTTTAACCCGGAAACCTGAACCGGGTTGAGGGTTTACCGTTAAAGATACATGTTGACAATTTTTTTTGAAGAAAGCCGAAACCTTGAACCTTGAACCCTTGAACCTTGAACCTTGAACCGTTTACTTTAGGAGCAACCCATGGAAAACGCAGCAGATATCCTTATTATCGACGATGACCGTGATTTGGTCGATTCCATGCGCATTATCCTTGAAAGCAAAGCCTACAGTGTTCGGGCCGCTTTTAACAGCAAGGAAGGGTACGCGGAAATGGAGCGGAAACCGCCGGACCTCATTATACTGGATGTCATGATGTCTACCGATACGGAAGGATTCGACTTTGCCTATAAACTTCAACGCAGCCCGCAATATAAAGAGATTCCCATACTCATGCTGACCTCATTTCCACAGAAAATGGTGGAACAGGGACCGGAGAATTTTCAGCATATTATGGGCGAGGACTGGCCGGTGACGATGTTTTTCGAAAAGCCGATCCAGCCGGAAAAATTACTTGCGACGATTGAAAAGCTGCTTAAAGAAAAAAGCGGATAGGGTTCACAATTGGATCTGGAAGAGCAACCATTCTATTCCAGAGAGATTTGCCGTGGTGGGAATTTATTCATGTGTTGAAATCCCAAATATCAAATCCCAAATATCAAACAAATTACAATGACCAAAATTCGAAAATCCAAACGAAGCTCCGTACTGGAAAGTTTTGGTCATTGAACATTGGAATTTGAGATTTGTTTGTAATTTGGTGCTTGGAATTTGTATTTGCAGGCACAAAAATCCAAGACAAAACCAGTTAACTCTGACCTGGCCCAAAAGACCAGGTTTTCAATGCTTGGATAAAGGGACTATAATGGACTTGCCTTTGCGGGTGAGACTCTTGGGCGCCTTTGTAGGGATCGTCGTCCTTTCAGGCGCCCTGACCATTCTGGCCGGCAGTTTTCTGATCAAGCGAATGGTTATATCCGAGGCCGAACGGCGGGTGGTTTTAGGGTTGAAAACGGCCCGGGCCATGTGGGAGCGACGTCTGGAAGAGGCGCTCAAGGCCTGTCTGGTCATGGCGGAGAGCGATATCGCCGAGGGATTATCCTCCCATCAGGCGGTTGCCCCATACACCCTGGATGGACTGCGAATCAAACTGGGATATGATTTCCTGCACATTTTAGACGGCCGGGGAAAGATTCTGACCCCTGAATCGGACGATATCAAAGGCGTCCAGGCATCCGACAGCCCGGTCATTTCGCGCGTGCTCCAAACCGGAAAATCCGCTGCCGGGATTTCACTGCTGCCCATAGAGGCTTTAACGATTAAGGACGACGACCTGGCTGCGCGCACCCGGATTCGGGTCTTGCCCACCCCCCATGCCAAAGCCGGTGGGCCGCATGAAATCACTTCGGCCATGGTGCTGGAAGCGGCCGCTCCCATTTTAGATAGTCGTCAGGAATTGGCCGGCATCGTCCGGGTGGGAACGGTCATCAACCGGAATTTTGACTTTGTCGATTTTGTGCGGGAAAGCGTCTTTACGGCCGACACCTACGACGGAAAGAACCTGGGGACGGTGACGATATTTCAGGGCGATGTCCGCATCACGACAAATGTGGTCGGGCCGGATGGAAAGCGTGCCATCGGCACGCGTGTTTCCGCCGAGGTCTATGATCAGGTTCTGAATGAGGGCCGCCGGTGGACCGGTCCGGCCTTTGTGGTGGATAGCTGGTACATTTCGGCCTACGAACCGTTGCGAAACCTGAATGAAGAAATCGTGGGCATGCTGTACGTCGGGGTTCTGAAAAAACGGTACGACGATATGCGCCGGCAGGCGATGACCCTGTTCAGCGTGGTCTCCATTCTGGTTTTTGTCGGCGCCGTTTTCCTTTCACTCTGGCTGAGCGCCCGGCAGGCCCGCCCCATCACCCAGCTGACCGCCGGGGCCGACGAAGTCGCTCGCGGCAATCTCAATTACCGGCTATATTATTCCACCGAAGCGAAAAGGGACGAGATCTACCGCCTGACGCGTGCGTTTAATCAGATGGTCGGTGCTCTGAAAGAACGCGATCTGCAGCTGCAGCGCAGCCGCGATGATCTGCAGCAAACGGCAACGGAACTCAAAGAGTGGGTCCAGAATTACCTGGACGCTCTGGAATTTATTACCCATGAGCTCAAGAACCAGATCGCGGCAATGAAAATCAATCTCCTGGCCGTTCATGACGGATACGTCGGAAACGTCAGCCGCGAGCAGAAAGAGGCCCTCGAGGATGTCGTTACGGCCATCAACCGGGCCGAAGAAATGATCCTCAATTATCTCAACCTCTCGCGAATTGAAAAAGGCGAACTGCAAGTGCGGGCGCGGCCCGTACACCTGGAATCGGACGTGATTCGTCCGGTCCTGGGTAATTTCAGGGGTCGCCTGGAGGCCAAGGGGATGCAGGCAGCCGTCGATTTTCCGGAGGACCTCTTTGTCCATGGCGATCCGGCGCTGCTGGAGATTGTCTACGAAAACCTGCTCGGCAACGCCACCCGCTACGGCCGGGACGGCGGGGTCATCAAGCTGTGGGGAAGACGCCTGAACGATAAGGCCGAATTGCATGTCTGGAATGACGGGCCGGGAGTCGCCCCCGACCAGATCAAGCGGTTGTTCCGAAAATTTTCGCGCCTGCAAACAGCGGCTAAGATTGAGCCTGGCAGAGGGACCGGCCTGGGGCTGTTTATCACCCGTGAAATTATTCGACGCCACGGTGGCGCCATTCATGCCGAGAGCCGTCAGAATGAATGGATGGACATTATCTTCGAATTGCCGCTGCCGAATGCGCTGCTGGGGGGGGTGGATGCTCAAGCCAAAGCGCAGCCGAATATGCCGACAGGGGGTGTATAGGGGTCCAGAATTATAAATCCGACCGGCTGCATGGCCTAAACGCGGGGCCTAAAGGCAGTAAATGCAATCGATAGGTTTGGATATTTGGGATTTCGATCATTTGGATTTGCTTCGTATTTCCGATTTCGTATTTCGGATTTCAACACAGCTGGACAAGAGTTATGCGATGAAGGGGTTAAAGTGATCCAGACAGAAGGCGTCCATAAAATTCTCGTAGTGGATGACGAGCCCGGCATCCGGCGCGGATGTGAGCGGGTCTTGCGTTCCCAGGGCCATATCATCCTGATGGCCGAAAGCGGAGAAAAAGGCCTGGCGCTGCTGCAGCAACAGCCGGATATAGACCTGGTCCTGGTCGACTTGCGCATGCCGGGCATCGACGGTTTTGAGTTCCTGGTTCAGGGCCAGTCCCTGGTTCCTGAAACCGTCTTTATCATGATAACGGCCTATGCCACGATTGAATCTGCGGTGGAAGCAACCAAGCGCGGGGCATACGACTTTATCGCCAAGCCTTTTGCTCCGGACGACCTGCTGCGTCTGACGGATCGTGCCTTGGAGCGGGTGCGCCTGATTCGCGAACGCAACCGGCTGGAAGCCGAACGTCGCCGGCAGATGCTTGAACTCGTAACGGAAAAGAGCCAGTTTCGCACCGTCATTGACTGCATGAGCGATGCGGTGATAGTCTGCAACGCGGATCAGGCCCTGGTCCTTTACAATCCGGCGGCGCGAAATATGTTTGCCGGTCTTCAATCCATTCGGTCGCCCCTGAAAGCGCAAGAGGCGTTGGCGTGTAAAGAACTGATTGAGATGATTGCCGCGGCATCGGTCCGGGAAAAACGCCTGTCAAACGAGATCCGGCTTGGAACCGGCCTAAATGGAAACTGGGTTCTGGCAAATGTGGCTCCGGTGATTGATCTTGCTGCCGGCCGGCTCCTGGGCACGGTGACGGTTCTCAGGGATATTTCCGACTTAAAGCGGGTGGAACAGGTCAAGGCCCAGTTCATGAACATGGTGGCCCATGAACTGCGCGCTCCCCTTGCTGCCGTGGACGGTTACCTGGCTGTGATCGAGGGCGGATTTGTTCCGGACAGCCAAAAGCAGCACGAAATCATTCAGCGATCAAAGGGGCGTATTCGTGCCCTGATGGATCTGGTCGGCGATTTGCTGGATATGGCGCGGATGGAGGGCGGAACAGTTCGTCGTGAAATTACCTCGCAGGGGGTGGCCGTGGTGTTGAAGGAAGTCAAGGCATTCATGCAGCCTCTTGCCGACCGAAATGAAATCCGCCTTGAAGTTCAGGTTCCCGAAGGTCTGCCCCATGTCTCAGCAGACCGGGAGGAATTCATGCGTATGCTGAACAATCTGGTGAGCAATGCCGTCAAATACAACCGGCCGGGCGGCCAAGTGAGAATTTCAGCCGAGCCGGACGGCCCCTATGTAAGGATCTCTGTGGCTGATACCGGCATCGGCATCGGCCAGGAGGGCCTAAGCCGCCTCTTCTCGGAATTCTTTCGCGAAAAAAGAGAAGAGACCACCCTTATAACCGGTACCGGGCTTGGGCTGAGCATAGTTAAACGCATCGTCGATTTTTATCACGGCCGCATTGCGGTTGAAAGTAAACTCGGTAAAGGCAGCACATTTATGGTATGGCTGCCGTGTCAGGAGTCGGGGAGCAGGGAGCAGGGAGCAGGGAGCAGGGGTCAGGCAACAAGGCTCAAGGCTCAAGGCTGAAGGATAAAAAAATGTGTTTAGCCATACCGTCAAAAATCGTAAAGATTGAGAACCATCGGGGAGTCATAGACGTCGAAGGCGTTACCCGGGAAACAAATCTGATTCTGATAGAAGATGCCAAGGTCGGTGATTATGTGATTGTTCATGCCGGTTTTGCCATCCGCAAAATTGACGAATCCGAAGCGCTGGAATCGCTGAAAATTCTGCGGGAAGCGGCTGCAATGGAGTTCGACGGGGAATTTGGGGACCGCCTCCGGACAAATGGATGATCCTGAAAGATTACAGGGGAAACCCGGGCATGAAGTCGGAATGCATTGCAAGAAAGTTCAGGGTAAACGGCATCGTCCAGGGGGTCGGGTTTCGCCCCTTTGTTTACGGGCTGGCAAACCGGTACCAGCTGAAAGGCGAGGTCGCCAACACTTCAGCCGGGGTTTCCCTGCACGTGGAGGGTTTTCCTGAGGACATCGAGTCCTTTGGCAGGGATCTGGTTCGAGACTGCCCGCCCCTGGCCCGCATAATCGACCTGGCGACCGTCGATGGACCTTTGAGGAATTATCGAAATTTTACCATCGCCGGGAGCGAACCGCCAAAAACCATTGCAACCCTGATTTCCCCGGATGTTTCCATCTGTGCCGATTGTCTCAGGGAACTGTTCGACCCGACAAATCGGCGTTATCGATACCCCTTCATTAACTGCACCAACTGCGGACCACGCTATACGATTATTGATCAGATTCCCTATGACCGGCCCAACACCTCCATGCGCAAATTCAAGTTGTGCGCCGAATGCCGGGCCGAGTATGACGATCCCGGCAACCGCCGATTCCATGCGCAGCCCAATGCCTGCGCCGCCTGCGGCCCCCGGCTGGCCCTTTATGATCGTACCGGAAAAGCGATGGCTGCGTCCGATCCGGTTGAACATGCCGCGGCGCTGCTGAAAGCCGGGTGTCTTCTGGCCGTCAAGGGGCTGGGAGGGTTTCACCTTGCGGTCGATGCGGAGAACAATGAGGCGGTAACACGCCTGCGGCAAAGAAAGCTGCGGGAAGAGAAACCGCTGGCGCTGATGTCAAGCAGCCCGGCGGATATTTCTGTTTACGCCCATATCGACGCCGAAGAAGAAATCCTGCTGACATCGCCCCAGCGCCCGATCGTTCTGCTGCAGAAGCGGATTCCCAATTTCCTTTCACAGCAGGTTTCTCCGCGCAACAACTATTTCGGCGTCATGCTTCCCTATACCCCGCTGCATTACCTGATCTTAAGCTGCGGTTTTACAGCCCTGGTGATGACCAGCGGGAACCGCAGCGAAGAACCCATTGCCATCGATAATGAGGATGCCTTTGATCGTCTGGCGGAGATTGCCGATTATTTTTTAATCCATGACCGGGAAATCTATCTGCGCAGCGATGATTCCATTATCAAACAAAGCGCGGGCGCCGCCCGCTTTATCCGGCGCTCCAGAGGGTTTGTGCCGCTGCCGGTTTTTTTAAAAAGCCCTGTCCTGCCGGTGCTGGCCTGCGGCGCCGAACAAAAAAATACGGTCTGCCTCACCAGAGGAAATCAGGCTTTTCTGAGCCAGCATATCGGCGATCTGGAGAACCTGCCCGCATATGATTTCTTTAAATCGACCATTGCGCATATGCAGCGGATCCTGGATATCCATCCGCAAATCCTGGCCTGCGATCTCCATCCGGATTACCTGAGCACCCGCTATGTGCGGGAGCAGGAAAAAGTTCGAAAGCTTCAGGTTCAGCATCACCATGCCCACGTGGTCAGCTGTATGGCTGAAAACGGTCTGGACGGCGAGGTCATCGGCTTGGCGTTTGACGGAACCGGGTATGGAACGGACGGGAGCATCTGGGGCGGTGAAATCCTGATCGCAGGTACGGCAGGATTTAAACGGGCGGCCTCCCTATCGCCGGTTCCCATGCCGGGAGGCGCTTCCGCCATTAAAGAACCCTGGAAAATGGCGCTCAGTTACCTTTATGATGCCTTCGGCGACGCTTTCTGGGATCTGGACCTTCCATTGTTTAAAGAGATCGATGCAGAGCGGATTGCAGGAATCATCGGTATGATCGCAAAGAAAATCAACTCGCCTGCCACCTCGAGCCTGGGCCGTCTCTTTGACGGCGTTGCCGCTATTGCCGGGATCCGAACCCGGGTGTTTTTTGAAGGCCAGGCGGCGATGGAACTGGAGATGGCGGCTGCAGAAAACATCCGGACGTTTTATGACTATGAATGGAAATCGGAAGATATTTATCGGGTGATGCTGCAACCCGTCATCCGGGCCGTTGTGCGGGATGTTCAGGACGGTTTGCCGTTGGCGGAAATCGGCGCCAGATTCCATTTAACGCTGATTCGGCTGTTTACCGATCTGTGCGGGGCGATCAGGACCGACAGCGGTCTCAACCGGGTTGCACTGAGTGGCGGAGTCTTTCAGAACTCAATCCTTCTAAGCGGACTAGGACAGGCCCTGAGCGATAAAGGGTTTGAAGTTTACAGCCATCGCAAGGTGCCGGCCAATGACGGGGGCATTTCACTGGGGCAGGCCGTGATTGCCGCCGCCATGGCTTAAGAAAGACTACTATATCATTTAAACAGATAATTGTCCGAAATGAATAATGTTGTGTGCGCAATGAAGAACTTGGAAATTCCAAGCACCAAAATACAAATATCAAACAAATACAAATGACCGAAATTTAAAATTCAAAACAGATAGATTAACTGCTATGTAAAAAAAGAAATGGTCGTAATGTTTTGTTCATTGAATTTTGAATTTTTGGATATTGTTTGGAGTTTGGGTATTGTGATTTGGGATTTGAACGACATACTTAGCTGGCTTTGATGGGTAAAGGCTACCGATGGGCATAAAATATATTGAGGAATACCGGGATCCTCGAGTTTCCCGCCACATCGCCGAAAAAATCAGGCGCACGAGCCGACGGCCGGTTCGCCTGATGGAAGTGTGCGGCACCCACACCGTATCTATCTTCAGAAACGGCATACGCAGCATGCTTCCGGAAACCATTTCCCTGCTGTCGGGTCCGGGGTGCCCGGTATGCGTGACGACCCAGCCGGAGATAAACACCTTTATCCGGATGGCCGGGATGGATAACGTGATCATCGCAACATTCGGCGACCTGATGCGGGTTCCGGGGGCAGCGTCGTCCCTGCAGAAGCAGCGCGGGGAAGGGCGGGACATCCGCATGGTTTACAGTCCGGAGGAGGCCCTCAAGATCGCCCGGCAGCACCCGGATAAGAAAGTGGTATTTCCGGGGGTGGGTTTTGAAACCACCGCTCCCGCCATAGCCGCAACCCTCCTTACGGCGCAGGCAGTGCAATTGGATAACTTTTTTGTTTTTTCAGCCCACAAATGCGTTCCGCCCGCACTTGTCGCGTTGATGGAAATGGGCGATGTCCCTATCGACGGATTTATTCTGCCGGGACATGTATCCGTCATCATCGGCGCCCGGGGGTATCTCTCCTTTTTCCGAAAATATCAGGTTCCCTGCGTTATTGCCGGTTTTGAACCGGTCGATATCCTGCAGGCCATCTTTACCCTGGTCCGGCAGATCGAAGTTGGTCGGCCCGAACTTTCCAATCAATACCGCCGGGTCGTGACCGATGACGGGAACCCACGGGCTTTGAAGATCATGCAGGACGTATTTGAAGTCCGGGCTGCGGCCTGGCGGGGAATCGGCGTCATCCCGGAAAGCGGTCTCAAGATCAGACCGAAGTATGCTTCTCTGGATGCGGAAAAGATGCTTGATTTTGAAATTCCGGAATCAAGGGAACCTGCGGGTTGCCGCTGCGGCGAAATCCTGACCGGCCGGATGATTCCACCGGCATGCCCGCTGTATCAAACCGTCTGTACCCCCCTGGAGCCGGTGGGGCCTTGCATGGTTTCCAGCGAGGGGACCTGCGCGGCTTACTACCGGTATCAGGGGGAAAGGCTGAAGGTTAAAGGCTGAAGGCTGGAGGCTGAAGGCTGCGGGGAAAAAGAGTGACAAGTAACGAGTGAAGAGTAACGAGGCACGAATGGTCGGTCGCCAAAGGAGTCCTGGAGTTGAAAAAATAAAGGGACAAACTGCTTTATCCTGAACCCCGACACCTGGCACCTGAGCCCTGTTAAACTAACTGGGATAAAAACCGAAAACATACTCAGTGAAACTTTGACCGGAACGGAGTTGGTGATGGCCAACGATAAAATTCTTCTGGACCACGGCGGCGGAGGGAAAATGTCCCACCGCCTTATATCGGACATGCTGCTGCCGCTGTTCAACAATCCCGTCCTTTCACAACTGGATGACGGCGCCATATTGGAAATGGGGGATAAACGGCTGGCATTTTCAACCGACACCTTTACGGTGGATCCGATTTTTTTCCCCGGCGGCAGCATCGGTGATCTTGCAATCAACGGAACCGTCAACGATATAGCCATGTGCGGCGCCGTTCCGCAGTATATCAGTGTGGGACTTCTGATCGAAGAGGGTTTTGCCGTTGCGGATCTTGAAAAAATTCTTACGGATATGAGCCGGGCGGCGGCGTGTGCCGGGGTTTCCGTTGTAACCGGGGACACCAAGGTGGTCCCGAAAGGGGAGGCCGACAAGATTTTCATTAATACATCCGGCATCGGCTTCATTCCTGAAGGCCTGGTCGTCGGCAGCCGGCATGCCCGGGTCGGGGATGTGGTCATTCTGAGCGGCAGCATAGCGGAACACGGTATTGTTATTCTTACGCAGAGGGAGGGGATGGCATTTACCTCCGACATTCAAAGCGATACGGCGCCGCTGAACTTCCTGGTTGCAAGGATGTTCAGCGCCGGCAGGGATATCCATGTCCTGCGGGACCCCACCCGCGGCGGCGTCGGGACGGCTTTAAATGAGATCGCCGAACGCTCCCGGGTGGGCATTGTCATCCACGAGGACAAAATCCCCGTCAGAAAAGAAGTTCTGGGAATATGTGAACTGATGGGATTCGATCCGCTGTATATCGCCAATGAAGGCAAGCTGCTTGCATTTGTCGGTCCGGCGCATGCGCAAAAAGTCCTGACGGCGATGCGGGCGGACCCCAACGGCCGGGATGCCTGCATCATCGGCGAGGTGGTTCCCGATAATCCCGGAATGGTCTGTTTAAAGACCCGCATCGGCGGCATTCGAATTGTGGATATGCTGACCGGCGAGCAGCTTCCGAGGATATGTTGAATATAGAAGGGTTCAGGGTTCAGGGTTCATGGGTTCAAGGGGTCATGGGTTCCAGGGTTCAAGTGAAAAGCCGAGAAGCAGCGAATTGAAGAAAACACTTGAACCCTTGACCCCTGGAATCCTCGACCCCTTTATTTAAGGAGCCATCATATGGTTCAAGATGACATGAAACCAACCGGACGGGATTGGCCGGAAGAGATGGATGAACAGAAGCGCGTTATCTTCAAGGAATTGAAAGTGCGGACGCTCTGGTTCATCAACCTGCGCTGGTTCGTGCCGCCCGGTATTGCGTTTGGGGCCGCGGCCGCCGGGTATGCCGGCTTTGATCTCTCCCAGGGCACTTTTTTTGTCGTTGCCGCATTTATATTGGGATATAATGCAATATTCTATTTCAAGAGCCGAACCCGGTTTGAGAAAATTGTCCATCAGCTCGAATATGTCCGAAATCTGACTCGCTGGCAGTTCGGGCTGGATTATTGCGCCATGTTCGTATTGATCCATGTGACCGGCGGCATCACCAGTCCATTGATTTTCTTTTTTATCTTTCATATTATTTTTGCTTCGATTCTGTTGCCGCCGCGATCGAGTTACGGCTTTGCCACCATGGTCGTGGCCGGCATGATCGCCATTGCCGCGGCCGAATATAACGGGATATTGCCCCATTATCCGCTTAGCGTTAACGGCCGGTCGGTCCGGCTGATCGAGCTTCCCGTGCACATGATGGTCCTTTTGGGATTTTTCAGCGCCTCGGTTTACATTTCGGCTCTTTTCACATCCTCCATCATGACCATGGTTCGCAAGCGGATCACCAGCCTGGTGGAAATGTCCGAGGCAGTCAGGCGCCTGAACCAGAAGCTCAATGCCCTGTATGCCATGACCCAGGCCATCGTGACGGTTCGTATATTTGATCAGGTGCTGAAAATGGTCACTTCGGAACTGAGTCAGGTGATGGGCGTGGTGGGTATTTCCGTAAAGCTGCTCAGCGAGGACGGCAGATATCTTCGGTTTGTGACCGCCGACGGGCTGGTAGCCGATATTTTCAAGAATAAAGTCGTGGCGGTTGACCGAAGCCCGCTGAACCGTGAGATTATCGAGGGCAAGCCCTTTGTGACCGGACACGTCACCCGGAGGGAAATGTTTCAGTTCGGGGAAGATCTCGCCGCCGCCCAGATCCGGTCGGTTTTATTCGTACCCCTGGTTGCCGAAGACAAGGTGATCGGCATCCTGGGAGCCTATTGCAAATATCCCGAACGGTTTTCACCGGAAGAAGTCGACTTTTTCCGGCAGGCGGCCGGCCTGGTGGCGGTGGCCATTGAAAACGCCCAGTCCTATGAAGCTATTGAAAAATTGATTCAGGAACGATCGAAATTCATGATGCGGGTGGCGCATAATCTGCGATCGCCTCTGGCGGCGGTCATCAGCATGCTCGACGTCGTCCGGGGCGGGTATCAAGGGGAGCTCAATGATGCTCAGGGTGAATACCTGCGGCGGGTCGATCGGCGGGTGCGCACGATGTTGTCAATGATCGACGAGCTTTTAACGCTGGCAAGAAGCCGGGAACAGCGGCGCAAGGTGGAATATAAACCGGTGGATCTGAAGCTGCTGGCCGGTCGGGTCCAGCGGACCTTTCAGGACGAGGCCGGACAGAAGGGACTTGTTTTTGAGGTACAGGTTCCGGAAACCATGCCCGTCATTCAGGGTGATGCCGAGATGATCGAACAGGCCCTGGAAAATCTGGTTTCCAACGCGGTCAAATACACGCCGTCGGGCGGAAAAGTCCGGGTGGAATTTTCCGCGGGGGCCGAAGGATCGGCAAATATCCAGATCAGCGACACCGGCATCGGAATTCCGGAAGCATCCCGGGGGCAGCTTTTTTCTGAATTCTTCCGGGCCGAGAATGCACGTGCATCGGATGAACACGGCACCGGTCTGGGCCTGGCCCTGGTCAAGGAAGTTGTCGATCAGCACGGCGGGCGGATCATCGTTGAGAGCGAGGAGGGACTGGGTACGCTGTTTGTGGTGCATTTTCCCGGTGCGGCCCGGCGGACCGGATAGATTTCTTTAACCGGCCCTACGCTTTGCGCACGCAAGGGACAAAGTTCACAAAAGACGCGGGTATATCAAGCAACCATTCAGCTTTTTTCCAACCCGCCCACTGCAGCAGGTTGCTGCGGCAGGCGAAATAATTGAAAGCGAAAACGTATGCGCGTATTATTGATTGCCGCCAATACCGAACTGATGAATATGCCGGTCCTGCCGCTGGGGCTGGGGTGCATCGCCGGCGCGACCCAGCAGGCCGGGCATGACATCCGCCTGCTCAATTTAATGGCGCGTGAGGACGCCAGGGAGGTTCTGGCGGCATCTCTGAAAGATTTTCAGCCGGAAGTCGTGGGGATATCGGTCCGCAATATCGACGACCAGGTCATGGCGGCCCCCAAATTTCTGCTGGAACCTGTCAAAGCGATCGTTTCCTATTGCCGCAGCCTGGTTGATTGTCCCATTGTCATCGGCGGGGCCGGCTACAGTATTTTTCCGCAAAGCGCCCTTGATTATCTGGGCGCCGATATGGGAATCCAGGGGCAGGGCGAACGCGCTTTTGTGCTCCTTCTGCAAAGACTTGAGCAGGGAGAGGACCTTGCCGGAATACCGGGGTTGCACCTGCCGGGAAAGGGACTTCAGGGTAAGACAAACTTAATATTCAACCTGGACGATTTTCCGCTGCCGCTTCCCGGCGTACACTTGAGCGCGCCGGACAACCTGGAGGATCAGCCGATCTGGCTGCCGTTTCAAACCCGCCGGGGGTGTCCCATGAAATGCACCTACTGTTCAACGCCGGTAATCGAAGGTCATGTCCTGCGCCGGCGTGACCCGCAACGGGTCATCGATTCCTTATGCGGATATGTTGCCGCCGGGTTTAGCCGGTTTTTCATTGTCGACAATGTGTTTAACCTTCCCCCCGCCTATGCCAAACGGATTTGTGAAGGGATTTTAAAGAGTAATTTAAAGATACAATGGCGTTGTATTCTCTATCCCTGGAAAGTGGATGAAGAACTGATAAAATTGATGGCCCTGGCCGGTTGCGAGGAGGTCAGCCTGGGGTTTGAGAGCGGATCACCCCGGATCATTAAAAGCATGAACAAGCGTTATCAACCGGACGAGGTCCGCCATATATGCACTCTACTGAAAAAATACGGCATCCAGACCATGGGGTTCCTGCTGCTGGGTGGCCCCGGGGAAGACAAAGAGACGATAACGGAAAGCCTGGTATTTGCAGAATCGCTCAAGATTGCGGCCATGCGGATTACCATCGGCATCCGCATTTATCCCTTCACCCCGCTTGCCGCGCAGGCCGTTGAAGACGGAATGGTTCGGGGGGATGACGATCTCCTGTTTCCCAGATTTTATATGGCTGATGACCTGAAAACGTGGGCCATGGAAATCGTCAAAGGCTGGATGAAAGACCGTCTCAACTGGTTCATGTAGCGGGAAATATCATGCCGGCAGGCAACGTCAGGGTTTATTTTTTACGCTTTTCAGAACCGGTTTCGGCCCGGGGCGGCTATCGGCAGCCCTCATTTTATGTAAAAACTCCAGGGAAGGATGATGATTCCGATTTTCCTTGAAATTGTCCCGAGTTTCGATATAAGAACACCGATCCGGCATAACCGCGCCTTGTCGGGTCATAACGCCCTTTAACCGTTGAGATTTCGAATGACAACATCTGCAGCTGGCATTTCCGGATCAGTTGACCGGGCGTCTGACACCCGGAGCGATTCCGATCGGAAAACCCCTTCGGATTCGAAACCGGACAGAAGATACCACCGGCGCCTGAAGCACGCCCTCTTCATCGGCCTGCTGCTGGCCTATCTCATACCGATCACCCTGCTGACGGTTTATTACAACTTTGAATTCAATGCCAATGTCCGTGAAAGCAGCAAACTGCAACTTTCCGCAGTGGCGGACAGCCAGCGCAACACGATCGATCTGTTCATGCAGAAAAGAATCGTGAACGTGTTCAACCTGTTTCACCTGAAAGCCTTCAACCTGGAACCCAGCCAGACCCTGATGGAATCCTATCTGGCCAATCTGATCCAATCGGACAATACCTTCGTGGATGTGGGCCTGATCGATTCCCGCGGCATCCAGACCGGGTACGCCGGCCCTTATCCCCATCTGCGCAACAAGGATTACAGCCATGAAGACTGGTATAAGGAGCTGATCAATCAACCCAAAAGCTATATTATTACCGATCTTTACCTCGGACTGCGGCGGCAGCCGCATTTTACCGTCGGGGTAAAACAGATCGTGGATGGGAATTATTTCGTGATCCGATCCAGCGTCTATCCGGACAAGCTGCAGGACCTGCTGCAGGATTCCGGTCACGGGAAGCGTGCGCGCGGTTATCTGATCAACCGTGAAGGCATCTACCAGGCGGTAACCCCCGGCTTCGGCGGCCTGCTGGAACCGGCCGCCTTTGCGCCGGGCGTGGGAAAAGAGGCGGATGTCGTTGCTGTCCGCGTTGAAGGGCAGGCCATGCTGGCGGCTTATACCTGGCTCAAGGAAGTTCCCTGGTGTCTGGTGACGCTCCATACCACCGCCGAAGTTTACCGGGAGATGTATGCCCTTCGAAACATCATGCTCATCGGTTCGGCCGTACTGGTCCTGGTGATCATGGTGATTATCTGGGTGATTGTGGGACGGGTGATTCATTGGACCGAATCTCTGGAACAGGACCGGGTTGAACTCAAGTCCCAGCTCTATCATGCCCAGAAACTGGTATCCGTTGGGCAGCTCGCCGGCGGCGTCGCCCACGAGATAAACAACCCGCTGGCCATCATCGAATCAGAAGCCGGCCTGATCCGGGACATGCTCGATCCGGCCCTGGCGCTGGAGTCGTCTCCGGAAGCCATCATCGGTGAACTCGACCAGATCGACAAGGCGGTCCATCGCGCCAAAAGCGTTACCCAGAAGATCCTGAGCTTTGTCCGCAGAACCGATCCCCAGTTGATCCCATGCAATATCAACCAATTATGCGATGATGTCGTCTCCGGCGTCAAGGAACAGGAATTCAAAGTGTCGAATATCACCCTGGTTCGAAAGTATGCGCCGGATCTGCCCGAGCTGATGCTGGATCCTGACCTGCTGCGCCAGGTGCTGTTGAACCTTGTGAACAATGCCAGCGAAGCGGTGACCGAAGGCGGCGTCATTACCTTGCGCACCCGGCGGGAAGGCGATGTCGTGAAAATATCAGTTGCCGATACCGGCGAAGGAATGACGGCCGAAAAAACGGAAAAAATCTTCATGCCGTTTTTTACCACCAAGGAGGTCGGCAAGGGCACCGGACTGGGCCTGCCCATCAGCCTCAATATCGTCGAAGGATTCGGTGGGCGCATCGAAGTGCGCAGCACGCCGGGGGCCGGCAGTGAATTCACGGTAGTCTTGCCGGTTTCCGCAAAACCGGAAGGGAGTGTATGAGTCAGACATTGTTTTTATTTGGGAGCACATAATTGAGTAACATCATAATGCCGCCTGCCATTGCTGCGGCTCGAACCGCAGCAATGGCAGGTTTTTAGACCCGCCGGTATGTCTAAATAATATAGAACACATTCGTAAATGAGGAGGACGCTTGTGAGTGACAATGCAAAAAATCATGATGAAAAAAAACCGATCATCCTGCTCGTAGATGATGAAGACCAGTTCAGGATCGCCCTGGCCAAGCGGCTTTCCGTTCGCGGTTATGAGGTTCTGGACGTCAACAACGGTGAAGACGCCATCAAGATCGTCCGGCACAAGAACCCCGAAGTGGTGGTTCTTGACCAGAAAATGCCCGATATGGACGGCATTCAAACCCTGCGGGAACTGAAAAACATCCGGCCGGAAGTCCAGATCATCATGTTGACCGGCCACGGTTCGATTGAATCGGCCCGGGTGACCGGCAAACATGATGTGTTTTCCTATCTGCAAAAGCCGGCCCCGCTGGATGAGGTCATTGAAAAGATCGAGGGCGCCCGCAACCAATACCGTTATTCCATGGTCAAACAAGAAATTCCCCATATTGAAGAGAAAAGTCTGAAAAACCGTCTGATCGGGGTTCAGGGCGCCCGACCGGGCTTCATCATCCTGGGCGCCCTGCTGTTTGCCCTGATTTATTTCATGCCGCCCAGCGATCGTTTGAAAATTCTGATGATGACGCCCAAAGGGGGCGCCGGTGAAGAAAAAATTCTCGGGTATTCGGATTATCGAAGGATGCAGGCGGGCGAGACCGTGGCGCGGTATTATGCCGAACGCGCCGGCCTGTACCAGACCGTGAAAAGCCCGGACGGCGCCCGCAAGAAGGTGTTGGCCGGGCCCGAGGCGGTCATGAAGCGGGCCCATGTCATGATCGGGGTACTGGTGGTGGCGGCTCTGTTCTGGGCCACCGGCGCCGTCCCTGTCGGGATCACAGCCCTGCTGGTGGGCGTAATCATGTATTTTTTCAGTGTGCTCCCGCCCGAAGGCGTGGCGCGCGCCTTTGCCAAGGATGCCGTCATCTTTATATTCGGCGTGCTGGCCATGGCGGGGGCCATATCCAAAACCGGACTTGACCGGCGGATCGGGATCCTGCTTCTGAACCCCAGTACGGCGATCATCCGCATGAGCCTGATTTTTGCACCCATGGTGGCCGTTACCGCATCCTTCCTGTCGGAGCATGCCCTGATCGCCTTTATCGCCCCTATTTTCATGATGGTCTACATGGGGGCCATCCGGGCGGGAGGGATTTCCAAGGACAAGGCGCTGGTGGTCATGATGCTGTTGACCCTTAATTACGCCTGCAATCTCGGCGGCCCCGGATCGCCGGCGGCCGGCGGTCGCAACGCCATCATGATCGCCATTCTCGGGGACTACGGGATCAACCTGAGCTTCGGCCAGTGGGTTCAGTACGGTCTTCCCTTTGTGCCCGTAGCGGCGATCAGCGTCGGCCTTTATTTCTACCTTTGGAGCCGCAACAAACTCCAGATTAAAACCCTGAATGTGGCTGCGGCCGTAAGGCGGGAGTCGGAAAAGATCGGCAAAATGACCATGGATGAATACAAGACCGCGGTGGTGCTGGTGGTCCTGATTTTTATGTGGTCGGCGTTTTCGTCCAAATACGGCATGGGCGGTCCGGTGATCCTGGCGCTGGTCGTTCTGAATATCCTGGGAATTCTGCGCTGGAAGGATGTCCAGTCGATCCACTGGGACGTGGTCTTCCTGTATGCGGCGGCAAGCGCCATGGGGACCGGACTGGCCATGACCGGCGCGGCCCTCCTGATTGCGGACGCCTTTGTGAGCGCCCTGCCGGCTTTCATGAGTCAATCGGTCGCCGGACTCAGCATTGCGGTATCGCTTTTTACCGGCGTGCTGACCAATTTCATGAGCGACGGCGCCACCGTGGCGGCCATCGGTCCGATTGCCGTTCCCATGGCCACCATAGCCGGCGCATCGCCGGTCATGGTGGGGCTGGCGACGGCGTTCGCCTCATCCTTTGCGCATATGCTGATCATCGGAACCCCCAACAACGCCATCATCTTCGCTCTGGCCAAGGATTATGAGACCGGCGAGCAGCTGATCACCACAAAGGATTTCCTGGTTCACGGATTTTGCGTATTGCTGATCTCATTTGCGATTCTGTGGGGATGGGTAATCCTGGGATATTGGCAGTGGATGAAATTTCCAGTGTAGTCCGAACCGGGGGCGGGTCAGAAAGCCGACCCGAAAAGCAAACAGACGAAGGAAAATTAATTTTGAAAAAGAAACAGATCAACCTGCTGCTGGTCGATGACGAGGATGCCCTGCTCGATTCCATCCGGCGGCGACTTCAAATCCGGGATTTCAACGTGATTGCCGTCAACCGGGGAGATAAGGCCCTTGAGGCCGCCCGCGTCCAACCTCTCGATGTCGCCATTCTTGATTTGAAAATGCCCGGCATGAGCGGAAAGGACGTGCTGATTGCGCTGAAAAAGGATTATCCCTGGCTGGAAGTGATCATCCTTACCGGGCACGGGTCGTTCGACCCTGAAAATGAAAAAGAATTCGGAAAAGCATACACCTATCTTTCAAAACCATGTGAGCTGGACACCCTGTTCCGGACCCTTGTGGACGCGTATAAAAAAACGGTTATGAATCGGCACGGGATGACGCCGGAGCAGATGGCTTCCGAACTAAGCCCGGTGGATGCGGCTTCCTCCCGGGATGTGCTGAAAAGGCTGATGGAACTGGACGGCGATGAATCGTTAAACAAAAGATAACCCTATGGAGGAATCAGATGGAGTCGATGTTTGTAAAGGATATGATGGTCGCGCTGGAAGATTATGCCACCGTGTCGGAAGACGCCACCTTATACGAGGCCGTCCGCGTCCTGAAGGAAACCCAGAATAAATTCAACCAGAACCGGTACCGTCACCGGGCCATGCTGGTCTATGACACCGGGGGAAAAATCGTGGGCAAGCTGAGTCAGCTTGATGTGCTCAAGGCCCTTGAACCCAAATATCAAGGCGGGGATGATTTCAAGGAACTGGACGGGTACGGCATTAATGCGGATTATATCCGCAACCTGGTCAAGGAACTCGGACTCTTGCAGAAACCCCTGGATGATGTCTGCCGCAAGGCGGCGGCGCTCAAGGTCAAACATATCATGCACGCCCCTTCGGGGGGCGAATTTGTGGATGAAAAGGCGACCCTCAATGAGGCCGTGATTCAGTTGCTGGTGGGCCAGCACCAATCACTGCTGGTGACCCGGGGTAAAGAGATCGTGGGGATATTGCGGTTGACGGATGTATTCATGCAGATCTGCGATAAGATCAGTGCCTGCGAGATCTGAAACATCCGGATCGAAGGCGCATTCCTCCAATGGAGTGCGGAAGTGGGTTTTCGGTTCATGTAGTCACCGGCACTTTCTGTGTTTATTAATCGTTTTTACTGAACGCTGATGACATTTTGCCATTTAACGCATTCAAAAATTTATTTCATGATTTCATAGATCTCAGTCGGGTTTAGCTTGTACGCTGCGGCCAGCGTTTTCAGTTTGTCGTCCGATTTTGCCTTGATCCCTTTTGCTGAAAGCTTCTCAATCGCCCCGGCCGGATCAATGCCGTATTTTTGACAGACTTCGGCCAGCGTCATCCGGCCCAGGCCGGTGGGGGTTTCCGGCATTTGGGGTTTTACGGCAACCTTTTCCGTTTCTTTCGCAGGATTCATGACCGCGTAAACCTGCTGAGGCGACATCCGGTTTAATTTGGCAATTGCCAGAAGATTCTGATTTTCATTTTCAAACGTAATGCCGGCTTTTTTAAGATTTTCCATGGGTTTCCAATTAAAGTAAATGTGCAGGAAACTTGCCGCCAGAAACAGCACGCCGATGATGATATGCTGATTGATCCATGCGGTTTTGTCCAGCCCCCACAGACGCCAATCGGCCCAGCTGGAAACCCTGCCCTGGGGAACGATATACAGGACCACGCTGTTTAAAAGCAGCACCAAAAAGGACAGCAGCGCGGTTAAGGATGTAATTTTTCGGATATTCATAAGATTTCCCCTTTTTTAACGTGTGGATGAATTTCATCGGTATTATGTGTCGATCCAATCTTCCGTATTCAGCTACGCCTGGAATGTGTCAAAAACCGAATTTCCCGGAAAGCCCGCCTGTTTGAGTGTACAGCAATTCTTATGCCAGTTTTATTTAAACCATATTCATATCCATATGGCTGAATTATAACCAATATTCATCTAAAAAATTCCGGCGGCGGGGGGAAAAAGGAATTTAGCTGCAAGAAATGGATAAAATGTATCCAGAAACATGAGTATAAATTATCCATATCGAGGGAAGAACCGGCCATACACAGACAAATAAATCTCGCCAAACCGAACATACAGCTTGCCTGCCGTAATGTACTATGATAATTAAAGCTTTTATGAAACAGTACGTTATCGATGAGTTGCGGCCCGCCGATTTTAATAAAATCAAGAAGTTTCTGGCTGAAACCCATGAATCTTCTGATATAGACAACCTTTACTGGTTCAAGCTGGATGACAACATTTTATCGCCGGTCCAGACCGAACACAAAAACTGCCATCCGTTTTATTTTGCGATTGAACTGGAACCGGATCGGGTCTGTTTTGAATTGCTGGTCCGGACCCGGAACCGGGTCAGGTGCGACTGTATGGCCTATGCTACCGAGGAACAGAGAAACTGGCTGATACGTTCGGTGGACGAAGCCTTTGACCGGTTGAACATCAAATCCTGAAAGGAATATTCCGGAGCCGGTAACGGATGGTGGTTATTATGAGCGGTTACCACGGACATGGGGCAATGATTTTCAGGGAAGGGGTATGATTCGGACAATATTTTTCATCATCTGGACGGTGATGGCAACCGGTTTTTTCAGTATTGTTGCGATTCTAGCCTCATTGCTGGACAGAAAAGGCGAGCTGCCACACCTGGTCGCCAGGGTATGGGGGCGAACTCTTCTGTTCGGCGCCCGGGTGAAAGTAACGGTGAAAAATCCGGATAATATCGACCCCAGCCGGTCTTACATTTATATGTCCAACCATCAAAGCAACTTTGATATACCGGTGCTTCTGGCTTACCTGCCGGTGCAGTACAGATGGCTGGCCAAGATGGAGCTTTTTCGCATACCGATTTTCGGTTTTGCCATGCGCCGGGCCGGATATATCAGTATTGACCGCTCGGACAGAAAGGCCGCTATCCTAAGCCTCAAACACGCCGCCGAAATCATCCGGGGCGGTGTTTCCGTGTTGATTTTTCCGGAAGGGACCCGCAGTCGCGACGGCAACATCCGCCCCTTTAAGAGCGGTGGTTTTATACTGGCCATTGATTCAGGAGCGCCCATCGTTCCGGTCATCATCCATGGCACTTTTCCGATCATGCCGAAGGACCGGCTCCGGATCCGGCCCGGAAACGTCGTGCTGGAGATCGAAAAGCCCGTGGAAACATCCGCCTACTCAAGAAAGGACAAGGCCGAGCTTTTGGAGAAGATCCGCCGGATTATCACCGAGGCTCATGAAAAGGGAAAACAGCACATTGAGTAATTTGAAAATCATACCCCTGGGCGGGTTGGGCGAGATCGGTATGAATATGATGGTGTTTGAATACGACGACACCATCTTTATTGTTGATGCCGGTCTGATGTTTCCGGAAGACTATATGCTGGGGGTGGATTATGTCGTTCCGAACATGGAATACATCAAACAGAACCGAGCGAAGGTCGCCGGAGTCATCATTACCCACGCCCACGAAGATCATATCGGTGCTTTGCCTCATCTGCTAAAGATGGTCAAAGCGCCCTTGTTCGGCACTCCCTTCACTTTGGGAATGATCCGGTATAAGCTTGAAGAGCATGATCTCCTTTCCGAGGTCGAACTGCACGAAATCTTTCCCGGCGAGAAGCTTAAAATCGGAGCTTTTGAGCTTGAATTTATCCGTGTCAGCCACAGCGTTGTGGACGGGGTCGGTCTGGCGATAAAAACACCGCTGGGTCTGATCGTTCACACCGGCGATTTTAAAATCAGCCTCACCTCCATTGACGGCATGATGACGGATATCAATCGGTTTGCGCAATGCGGTCGCGAAGGGGTTCTGGCGCTTTTGTCGGACTCGACCAATGTCGAGCGGGAAGGTTTTACTAAGTCCGCCCAGGAAATCGGGGAAACCCTGGCGAACATTACCCGCGGCAGCAAGGGACGGATTATCATCGCCCTCTTTGCCTCCAACATCGCCAGAATTCAGCAGATCACCAAGATTGCTCAGGAACGCGGCCGCAAAGTGGTGTTCAACGGCCGCAGTCTGGAGGTCAGCGTCGATATTGCCAGAAAATTGAAATATATCGAGATCCCCGCCAGAATGGAAATCGAAATCGACCAGATCGACAACTATGCCGATGACGAGATCATCATGATCATGACGGGCAGCCAGGGTGAGCCGATGTCCGCTCTTGCCAGGATTGCGGCCGGAACCCATAAGCAGTTGAAGATAAAAAAGGATGATACGGTTATTCTCTCCTCAAGATTCATTCCCGGGAATGAAAAAGCCATTGCCGGCATCATCAACAGGCTCTACCAGCAGGGGGCCGATGTCATCTACGAGAAAATATCGGCGATCCATGTTTCCGGCCATGCCCTGCAGGAAGAGCTGAAACTGATGATCAATCTGACGAAACCCGAGTATTTTATTCCCATCCATGGGGAATACCGACATTTAATCCTGCATTCCCGGCTGGCCGAGAAAGTCGGCATCGCCAGGGAAAACATACTCCTTGCCCAAAACGGTCAGGTCATTGAATTCGATCAAAGCGGCGGGTGCATCACCGGCGCCGTGCAAACGGGCCGGGTGCTGGTGGACGGCAAAGGGATCGGGGATGTCGGCCGCAGTGTTTTAAAGGAGCGGCGCGCGCTATCGGAGGAGGGCCTGGTTGTTGTCAATATTGCCTTTGATGAGGAGACCGGAATCGTGATGTATGGTCCGGAAATTGTTTCGCGCGGTTTTGTTTTTGAAACCCAGACGGGTCATCTTCTGGAAGAGGCGAAATGCGTGATTCTGGAGATCGTTGAGGAAGTCACCCATGGCGATCCCAACCGCATGGCGGTCATTCAATCCAGAATCAAATCGGCACTCAGACAATATTTTTATTTTGCCATTAAACGTCGTCCGGTGATACTTCCATTCGTGATGGAGATATAAGTTGCGTAAAGAGATAATCGGCATTCTTCTTTTTTTTCTGGTGGTTTTTTCTTTAATCAGCCTGCTGTCATTCAGCCCGATGGACCCCTCCGTCAATCACGCCCGGGCAACCGGCCCGATTCATAATCTGTTCGGCCTGGTGGGCGCCCACCTGGCCGGGCTTCTCATTTTTCTGTTCGGCCTGGGGGCTTTCTGGATTCCGATTCTGCTCCTGTTTTTAAGCATCCATTTTTTCGGCGACCAGCCGGGCAGAGCCGCTCTTTTGATCATCAGCGGCGGGATGTTACTGGTTATTGCCACCGGCAGCCTGTTTATGTTTCGCCAGGATCATTATCTTATTTTCGGAAGTAAATTTTCGTCCGGCGGCATGATCGGAATCCTGATCAAAACGTTCCTGGTTAAATACGTCAATCTCACCGGGAGTATTTTTATCCTGACGCTTGTCTGGGTTGTGGGCTTTATCCTGACAACCGGTTTTTCGGTAGTCCTTTTTGCCGGACGCACCTGGCAGTTGGTCAACGTCATTGTCGATCGTGCCGGGACAATGATGGTCAAGTGGAATGAACGGCGCAAAAAGGCCCGGAAGCGGGCGAAGGTTAAAAAGGAACAGGTTGCCGAGACCAAACGGGAAATCAGGATTGCCGCTCCGGCGCCCAAACCGATCAGGGAAGCTCCTGCGCCCAAGCAGGAAGTCTTCGAGTTCATGCGGGTCTCTTCCGGGTTTCAGGTGCCGTCCTTTAATCTGCTGGATAATCCGGACAGCAGGAAAGACGCGGCCGATACGGAAAACCTGCGGATGCAGTCGAAGCTTCTTGAAAAAAAACTGGACGACTTCGGGGTTAATGGAAAAGTCGTGACGGTCACTCCCGGACCGGTGATCACTACCTTCGAGTATGAACCCGCGCCGGGCGTAAAGATCAATAAAATCGTGAACCTGACCGACGACCTGTCCCTGGCCCTGCGAGCCGCCAGCATCCGGATCGTGGCGCCCATACCGGGCAAAGCGGTTATCGGCATCGAAATTCCCAATTCCGTCAGAGAAACCGTCTGTTTTAAAGAAGTCGTTGCTTCCAGTGCGTTTGAAAAGTCAAAATCAAAACTGCCGTTGTGTCTGGGCAAAGATATTGTCGGCAACCCGATTGTGGCCGAACTCGACAAGATGCCGCATCTTCTGATTGCCGGTGCGACAGGGTCCGGGAAAAGCGTGGCGCTGAATGCCATGATCTGCAGTTTCCTGTATCGCTCGACGCCGGATCAGGTTCGCCTGATCATGGTCGACCCCAAACGGATCGAACTTTCCAGCTACGACGGCATACCGCATCTGATCACGCCGGTGGTAACGGATGTAAAAAAAGCAACCAACGCGCTATTCTGGGCCGTGAAGGAAATGGAGAGGCGCTACGAACTTCTTTCCCAAAAAAATACCCGGCACATCAATCAATACAATCAGAAGATCGAAAAGGAGCTTCAGGGCGTCCGGGATGATAAGCTGGAAAAACTCCCTTTTATCGTAATCATAATCGACGAACTGGCCGATCTGATGATGGTGGCCTCACGGGACGTGGAGGTGGCCTTGACCCGTTTGGCCCAGATGGCGCGGGCGGCCGGCATCCACCTGATCCTTGCCACCCAGCGACCGTCGGTGGATGTGCTGACCGGAATCATCAAGGCCAATTTCCCCACACGTCTGACCTTTCAGGTTTCCTCAAAAACCGATTCCCGCACCATCATCGATACCAACGGCGCCGAGAGTCTGCTCGGAAACGGAGACATGCTGTTTCTGCCCCCCGGCACCGCCAAGCTCCAGCGCATCCACGGCGCTTTTATTTCGGAGGCGGAAATTGCCCGGATTACGGAGTTCCTGCGAAAGCAGCAAAGCCCTGAATACGATACGAGCATTACCCAGGCCCGGATGGATGAACAGGCCCTTGCGGAAACCGGCGATTACGACGAAAAGTACGACGAAGCGGTTGCGCTGGTGACAAAAACCCGGCAGGCATCCATATCCATGGTCCAGCGGCATCTTCGCATCGGATACAACCGGGCGGCGCGTATTATCGAGGTAATGGAAAAAGAAGGGATTGTCGGCCCTTCCGACGGCGCCAAGCCCCGGGAGGTTCTGGCCAGAGGGTTTGAGGACATGCCGTAATTTGAAATCCGGCTCTGAATCACTCCGGAGAAAACGTTAACTTTTTGGAAATTCGGCAGAGTCAAGTCCGAAGCACGAAGCACGAAATTCGAAACAAACAACAATGACCGAAATTCAAATAATCCAAACACGTCGGTGAAAGTGCCCCTTCAGGTCAGTATTGGGGTTGTTCTGTTTGAGACATTGGTACATTGGATATTCGAATTTGTTTCGGGTTTCGATATTGGGATTTCGAATTTTCTGGAACCAATTCCGGGAATTATCCCTCGGAAGGCTATCTGCAATTAACCCATCCGGAGTCGGCTTAACCGTTTCTGAAAAATAATTGCGTTTAAACTTATGAGGACCGCTTTGGACATTCATCTGATTGAGAAAATCAAGGGCTTTCTGGATCCGGAAGAGGGCAAATGCCTCTACGATATCGCCCGCGAGGCCAGCAGGCGCGGGCCGTGTCTTGAGATCGGGAGCTATTGCGGCAAATCTACAGTCTATCTCGGTACGGCCTGCCGTGAAAACAATGCGGTTCTGTTTTCCATCGACCATCATTGCGGGTCGGAGGAGCAGCAGCCCGGCGAGTCCTACTTCGATCCGGAGCTGTTTGACCGAACCACCGGCCGGGTGAACACCCTTGAGTTCTTCAGAAAGACCATTACAATGGCGCAACTCGACGGGACCGTTGTTGCGATGGTCTGCCGTTCAAACGTGGCCGCCCGCATGTGGGATACCCCATTAAACCTTGTTTTTATTGACGGCGGGCACAGCTACGAGGCGGTTCTGGGCGATTATCAGTCCTGGGCGCCGCATCTGAAGCCGGGAGGGTATCTGCTGATTCATGATATCTTCGAAGATCCGACCAAAGGGGGGCAGGCTCCCTACCAGGTTTATCATCTGGCGCTGGTTTCCGGTCGATTCAGGGAGCTTCCCCGGGTCAAAACGCTGGGGGTGCTGCAGAAAGTAGGCTGAAGGGGATTAGGCTGAAGGCTAAAGGCCGAAGGTTTGAAGGCTCAAGGTCTGTTGTCAGTGGTCCGTTGTTCATGGCAAGATCCTCAACGGACAACGGACAACAAACAACGGACATGACAAGGCTGAGGGATGAAGGATAAAAAAAGTGACGAGTGACAAGTGATGAGTGACAAGCGGGTACTTGTGGCAATTTACTTATCACTTGTTACTCTTGGTTAGATACAGCACCAGGCTTTTTCCTAAAACGGGATTCAGCAAATAGTCCAGAAAGCGGGTAATCCATGGGCGTTTCATGATATCCCATGTCAGCAGGTCATGGTAAAGATTCACAAGCGCGGCGTCTTTGCGGGCCGGACCCAGCAGACATTTCAGCCACCAGTAAGGCGAGTGCAGGCTGTGGGCGTAATGGGACGCCCATTCTTTTAAGCCGCCCTCTTCCAGCAGCGCGACCAGCTCTTTTTTTTTATAAATACGGATATGTCCGTTATTGGCACACTGATACTCCCGCGAAAGGATCCAGCAGATCCGCTCCGGAAAAAACCGCGGGACGCTGACAACCAGGTCTCTGCCCGGCTTGAGAACCCTGACGATTTCAGCCACGGCCTGGTGGTGGTCAGGGATGTGTTCCAGAATTTCCGAACAGACAATCAGGTCGAAAAAATTATCTTTAAACGGAAGCCGGCAGATGCCGGCGGCAAGTAGATCCCATTGCCCGCGTTTCCCCTCCAGGCGTTCCTGGAATATCAGCCGTTTTTTCGTTTCGATAATGTCTTCGAGGCTGATATCGGCGCCGAGAACCTGAACCCCTTCATACCGGGCGATGGCTGCGGTGTGGCGTCCCGAGCCGCAACCGATGTCAAGCACCCGCAAGCCGGGTTCCAGGTGCAGCTTTTTAACGTCGAATGAAATCACGAATGGTTTCCCTGTAGGCCTGCACTGTTTTTTCAGCCGCCCTTTTCCATGTGAAATGCTCCAGAACCCTTTTATAACCGGTCCGACCGAGCTGAGCAGCCCGTTCGGGATTGTCGAGTATCACGGCAATGGCGCCGGCAAGGGCCTGTTCGTTTTTAGGCGGAATCAGCAAGCCGGCATTCCCCACCACCTCCGGCAGTGCGCCGCCGGTGGTGCTGATGACCGGGACCGCACAGGCCATCGCCTCGATTGCCGGAAGACCGAACCCTTCATATACGGAGGGAATAACCGCAACCGCTGCCCGGGCATATTGGGTTACGAAGGCGTGGTGGTCGATCCGGCCGGTAAATGTAACCCGGTTGCCGATACCGAGCTCTCGGATAAAGGTTTCGATATCGCCGTTTTTCTTAGGAGCGCCGATGACCACCAGCTTGACTTCACGGGTTTTGGCCAGAAATGAGACTGCTTTTAAAAGATATTGCAGGCCTTTTAAAGGCGTATCGGCGCTGTTGGTTACGATGATGCGGTTCTTCTCCCGTGCGACTGCCGGCATCGGGTAAAAGAGGTTCGGATCAACGCCGTTGGGAACGATTCTGAAACGTCCTGGGGGTATATTGAATTCTTTGCTGATGTCTTTGCGGGAATGTTTTGAAACCGTGATGATATGAGAAAAGACTTGGGCAACCCTTTTTTGCATGCGGATAAAAGAGTACCAGCGCATCTGCTTTAATTTTTTCCAGAAAGTTGCAGCGTTTCGAACCGCCAGGTTCCGATCCACCGTTATGGGATGATGGATCGTGACAATCGTGGGCGCCAACCGGCTGATGCTGCGGACACCGTATGACAGGCTCTGATTGTCATGGACGATGTCGTAACGCTGAACGGTTTTTCGGATCAGTTTATAGGCCCTTTGACCGAAGGTGTAAGGTTCGGGAAACCCCATGGTGGAAACCCCGAGCCACTCGATCAGGTTGACCGGATCTACGAGTTCCTTCAGCGAAGGCAAGCGAAAGAGGTTGTCGGGATTGTACAGGTCAAGACCGGGGAGAGAATGGATCTTGATGCCGTTGCCGCCCGTGATCACGGGCGGACCGGAAATAATATCCACCTGATGACCGAGGTCCTGAAGGGACCGGCTCAGGTTGTGGATATAAACACCCTGGCCGCCGCAGTGGGGATTGCTGCGATAGCTCAATAAACATATTTTTAAGGGATCATCATCGACCCGTGGCATTTGAGATACTTTTCCGTCAGCGCTGCCGAATGGAATAAAATTTGCCGGATGTCTAACCGGAACGACGGTAAAAAGCAAGGTTATTTTTGAATTACCCGGATGACTTCTTCAATCGTGGTGATGCCGTTGAGAACCTTTCGAATTCCATCCAGACGCAGGGTGACCAGGCCATGCTTTAAGGCTTCAGCTTTGATCAGGTTGGAATCAAAAGTTTTAAGCACCATGCTTTTGAGGGCGTCGTTTAAAACCAGGATTTCGAAGATGGCGATCCGTCCGCGGTAACCGGTCTGAAGGCAGTGCGGGCATCCTTTGGCCCGGTATATCGGCTTCTTTTCAATCGGGTCCGGATCGGTCCCCATGCTTTTGAGTGTGATGTCATCCGGCAGGTACGCTTCTTTGCATTCATTGCACAGAACCCGGATCAGGCGTTGGGCTATCACTGCCACCACGGCTGAGGATATTAAAAAAGGTTCAACGCCGATATCCACCAGGCGGGTGATGGCGCTGGTGGAGTCATTGGTGTGCAAGGTGGAAAAAACAAGATGCCCGGTCAAGGCGGACTGAACGGCGATCTCGGCGGTTTCATGATCCCTGATTTCACCGATCAGGACCACATCCGGGTCCTGTCTGACAATGGACCGGAGGCCGCTTGCAAACGTCAGGTTGATCTTGGGATTGACCTGGATCTGACTGATTCCTTTGATTTTATATTCAATCGGATCTTCAATCGTAATGATGTTGATTTCCGGTGTGTTGATGGAAGTTAAAATGCCGTACAGCGTGGTTGTTTTACCGCTTCCGGTCGGTCCGGTCACCAGGATGATGCCGTTGGGCGAATGCACCAGTTCCTGGAGCAGTGCCAGGTTTTCCGGCGAAAGGCCGATTTCCGTCAACTCCAGCAGTGAACCGGATTTGTTGAGAAGCCGCAGCACCAGGCGTTCGCCGAAAGATGTCGGAATGGTGGAAACGCGAACGTCAATATCCTGATCGCCGATTTTTACTTCCAAGCGGCCGTCCTGGGGCAGCCGCTTTTCAGCGATATTCATTTTGGCCATGACCTTGATCCGTGAAATCAAGGCGGGCTGGATCCATTTCGGCGGTGTCAGGAGGTCATAGAGAATGCCGTCGACGCGATAGCGGACCTTGAACTGGTCCTGGTACGGTTCAAAATGAATGTCGCTGGCACGAGCTTTGACCGATTGCGAGATGATATGATTCACCAGCTTGATGATGGGGGCGTCACTGGTGTCGTCCAGCAGGTCGGCCGTATCTTCAATCACGCTGATGATGGTCTGGCCGTTTTCTTCCATGTCCTGGACCAGTTGTTCAGCCGAATCGCCGCCCTGATCATAGGACAGATTGATGACGGATAGAATCGCGTCTTTGGTCGAAAGCACGATCCTAAATTCGCTCAGCTTCAGGATTCTGATGAGATCATCCAGCGGCTGTAAATTGGCAGGGTCATTCAGCGCGATGACATGGGCCGGAGCGGTTGCCAGTTCCTGGTCGATTTTGGACGGTTGGAAGTCAGTCCCAGCGACCGTCGAATGATTTCCCAGCGGCGCCATAATATACTTTTTCAGGAACTGAATGGGCACCCGCTGGGTAAATTCGTTGGTGATGGTATTCAGCGGCAGAACCGGCACAAACGGAATATGATACTGAAGGCTCAACGCTTCCAGAAGCTGCTTTTCCGTGATGATTTTTCGTTTGATCAGCAGATCGCTGATTTTGCCGCCTTTTTCATTTACGGATTTCTGCGCTTCTTTAAAATTTTCGTCGGCAAGGCCGGCGGTCTGTTTGAGTATTTCAAAAAGTTGACGGTTCATTGTTGGGTTTTTCTCCCAATTTATATGAAAATCCCCCCCCCATTCCCCCTTTGCAAAGGAGGGTTGCGGGGGGATTTCATGATTCGTTGTGCCCCCTGGCATGGGGGTTAGTTGGATGAAAGGGTTCCAGGATTCAAGGGGTCAAGGGTTCAAGTATCTGTTTTCTAATTATTTTATTAAAGCTTTCAACATCCTCTCAACCTCCCCGATATTACTTTGAAGTTCTTTAAGTCTTTCCCTTTAATTCCTTATAGTTTTTCAGCAATTCACTCGAACCCTGGAACCCCTGACCCCTGGAACCCTCTCCGGATATCAACTAATCTGGAGGTGATCCAAAAAAAATCATTTTTCAGGGTTTTCTCCCGGAATCGGGCCGGGTTGCCCGGGGGGCTCGCTCCGGGATTCATTTTTGCTTTTTTCATACAGCTTGATGTTGCCCGCTTCGATCGAATCAATCTGCTCTTTTTTGTTCTGATAGATGGTTCCAGCTTCCGCCGGGTTATTGATCACCCGGGGTGTTAAGAATACGTACAGGTTGGTTTTATCGTTGGCGTTGGATACGGACTTAAACAGCCAGCCCATTAAGGGGACACTCCCCAGGCAGGGGACTCTGGCCTCCGTATTGGTAGTGGTGTCATCGATCAGGCCGCCGATAACAACGGTGTTGTTGTCCTTGACAATGACCGTGGTGTCAATCGTCCGCTTTAAGGTAGTGGGGCGAAAATCAGTCGTTGATTCCAGGCTGGTGACCTCTAAGGAAATGTTCAGACGAACCTGCCGGTCTTTGCTGATCTGCGGGGTTATCTTTAATGTTTTGGCTACATCCCGGTATTCAAAAGAATTATATGTTTCGACGCCGCTTTCGGCGGCCGATCGGGTTTGAAAGGGGATATTCTTACCCACGACAATTTTGGCTTCCTGATTGTCGGTTGTTAAGATTTGCGGGGTGGAAATGATATGCACATCCTTGTCTGTTTTGTAGGCCTGTACCACGGCCGCAATGCTGGGGAAAGATATTGTGCCTATACCGGTACCGATAGTGATCATTTCACCTAAAACGCCGAGAGACATTCCGGGAGGCAAAGGTGTCGGGATGGTGGAACTGGGTTCTCCTCCCAGGGTACCCCCCGTGAAACCGCCTCCATAAGCTGCGTTGCGGCCGCTGTATTTGGTCTCGCCCCCGACCGTCCATTCGGTTCCCAGGCGGAAATCTTTGGATGTATTGACTTCCATGATCAGCGATTCGATATAAACCATGGCCCGGGGGATATCCAATTTTTTGATGACATCTTCAATGATCGCAAAATCATCTTTTTCGGCTGTGATGATGAGGCTGTTGGTGGCTTTGTCGGCCGTCATCTTAACCTTTTCTGAAATTACCGGGGATTCCGGTTTCCCCTGGGCCGGTGCGTCTTTTTTTTGCGGAATTTCCTGCAGAACCTTGACCAGTTCTTCCGCGGTGGCATGCTCCAGGTAGACGACGCGGATGTTTTCCTTGCCCCGCGGGATTTCCTTGTCAAGCAGCTTGATGAGCTGTTTGATCCGGAGTGTTTCATCTTCGCTGGCCAGCAGCACCAGGGTGTTGGTGCGTTCATCGGCCACCAGTTGAACGGTTGAATCCGCTGCGCTTTTCTGCGGGGCGGCTTTCGGCGGAATTTTAAAGATGGAGGTGAGGGTCTTTTCAAGTTTACCCGCATCGGCATGCTCCAGCGGGATGACGGAAATTTCCCGGCCGATTCCGGTAATGTCGATCGCTTTAAGGATATGAATCAGTCGCTGGATGTTGGAATAAACATCCGTTACGATCAGTGTGTTGGTGGGGGGATACGCCAGGAGCACGCTGTTTTTGGATATCAAAGGGGCGAATAACCGCTTGATTTCCTCGGGGTCGGCATAGGTTAAGGGGATCAGCTGGGTCACGACTTTGTCATCCGCAGAAGCGGCTTCTTCGCGCAGCTTGGTCTCGATGTTTTTGGTGCGGGCATCCGGAGCCGGAATGATTTTAATTATTTCACCGGCCGGTACGGACGCAAAACCGTGGACTTCCAGGACCGACTCAAATACTTTGTACGCTTCCTGGAGTGAGATTTTTGCCGGCGAGATAATGGTTACATTCCCCTTCACGCGATTGTCCACGACAAAATTTTTGCCGGTCAGCTCACTGATAAATTTAATAAAGACCGTGATATCGACATTGTTGAAATCGATGGTAACGAATCGATCCGCGCTGCTTTTAGCGGGCGCAGTCGGTTGTTGCGGCGGCGGTGCTGCGGGAACGGCAGCTTGAGCCCCGGCGGGTGACGGGAATGAAAAGATCAGCAGCATTGCGCATAAACCGAACAGGCTTAAGGCTGTATTTAGGCGGCGGCAATATCGGTTCATTTTATAATCCTGACTTTTAATTCTTTAAAGTTATTCAGCATTACCCCGGAGCCCTTAAATCCTTGACCCCTTGACACCTGGCATCATTTTCACGGCTCGATTTTGTATTCAATGGTTTGCATCCGGCCCCTGCGCTTGATTTCCAGTTTTATGGTCGAAGCCGATTTGATGACTTCGTATAATTTCAGGGCATCGTTCATCGATGCAATCTTTTCGCCATCGACGCTGGTGAGAATGTCGCCGTTGGCCAGCCCCATTTTTCGCAAGATAGAGTCGGGTTTGATAGCGGTAATGGTTAACCCGTCTAATTGCCCCTTTTCGAAATGGGGGCGCACCCTGACCTCCTGCATCAGTTGATCCGGATTTTGAACAGCACTTTCAATCTGGGAACGATTGATGGCAATGTTCTGAGGCGTCGAAACCGCCGTTTGGATCCGGGGCGGACTCGTGCCGGTAGCGGCCAGCAGCTTTTCCATTTCCAGAACTTCGTCGCGGCCGCCTACATTTAAAACGACTTTCTCTCTTAAAATCATTTTGATGGTCGCATTCTGAATCGTATCCCCCGTCCGGTAAAGATTCTGACCCTCCCGGTCGGACTCGATGACCGCATATGTCCGGTCGCTCATGATGACGGTTCCCCAGAGTTTCAGTTTCAGCTGTGTTTGCTTCAGCGTGTCGATTTGAATCTGATCCGTCTTAACGTCGATTTCCGGCTCTTTGCCGAAAAGATGGCGTTCAAAAATCGGCTGATAGTAGGACAGGGGCCGGTAGGATTCACTTTCAGCCGGTGCGGTCTTTTGGCCGGTTCTTGGGGCGAAGTCGGTTACATCCAGTTTTAGAACAGCAATCTTATAAAAGCTGTTTACGCCATAGTAGGTGACAATGGCGATTAGGATGAGATTTATAATGGTAATGTATCGCTTCATCTGTTGCGGTCCAGGCCGCCGCTGAAATCCTTTTCTAATTCAGGGAAAGTATCGGGTTGTCGAAGGTCCCGGCAATCTGAATCGGGAATTCGCTGTTATCGGCTCGTTTTTTAGACAATAAATTCACCGGGAGCCTTTTGCTCAGGTCCGCCAGAAATTGATGATGAGGCCTGAATGATCCGGATAGGTTTAAAATACTTTTGCCGATGGGATTTTTTAATACAACCGTTCCATTAAATTTTCCGTCAATCTGATTCCCCCGTATGGCTCCGGTTTTAACCCGGACATTATTTCCAGCGGCCGTGATTTCGACGAAAATATCGTTAAATGACAAATGGTCCATGCCAAAAACGGATGCCATAACTTCAATTTTACAATCTGAAAGGTTTAACCCGGCCGATACAACTCCGCCTTTTCCTGTGAAGCTTTCAAATTGAACGGTTCCCCCGAGTATGCCCGATATTTTTCGTCTGAGCAAGTGCTCTAAAGCGGTGTTGCTGCCGATCTGAATGCCGCTTAAGGCGTAATTCATTGAAACCGCAGGCTTCGATGCGTCCTGAACCCGGTCGAGTCGGCCCTTGATCGTTCCACCGTAAAGGTCGGCCGCGAAAAGGAATGCTTTTCCCGGACTGAACAGGGATCTTAAGTCGGGTTTGATGTTGAGTTCGGCCATATCGACAACCGGCATGTTTTTATGGGAAATGTTCATCTTTTCTAATTTCAGGCCCGGCGGAAAGGTCGGTTTGGCCACGACAGCCGACAGGTTAAAATCCGGATGGACGGACTTTAACCTGAAACTCAAATAGCTACGGACGGCTCTATCGGGAAACAGCCAATATAAAAATAAAATCGTTAAGGACACGATATAGAGGAAATATAAAAAACGAGTTTTACCCGGCGACATAATCTTTTTTTAAATCCAAAAAAAAGTTTCAAAGGTCTTTATTTAGTAAATTCATTCTTTTCACATTAACTGGGAAAAGGATTCAAGGATTCCAGGGGTCAAGGGTTCAAGTATTTGATTCTTGGTTTTCAAGCTTTCAGTTTAAGCGCTTTTTTCCATTTCACTTGAACCCTGGACATCTCGACCCCCTGAACCCTTACAGGATCACTTATATCTCATAGGTTTCAACCTGCAAGACGGCGTCGATCGCTCCCGGCAGTTTGTCTGCTCTGGATATACTGATTCTTCTGACAAACACGCTGTTTTCCGACGTTTCAATGTTATATAAATAGGCGGTCAGTTGTTTCAGTGTGATCGCATCCATTCTCATTTCCACCAGCGACAGTTTTAGGGAACCATCCTTCTGGGAAGTGCTGGACGGCTTCATGTATTTTATTTTATTTTTGATACCGGTTTTTCCGGCCAGTTCATCCAGATAGGAAAAGAGGGTAAAACCTTTTTGGCGTTTCGTCAGCCGGTCCTTTGAAACATTGATATGTTTAACGACGGCATCGTATTCGGATCTGAGGGTCTCCATTTCTTCGATAGTCTTCGTTTGAATATCGATCAACCTGCGCAGACGGTCGCGTTTGTCGAACATTGGGAAAAAAACAAACTGTATCACGACGAACAAGCATGTGAAAGCGGCGGCTGCGCCGATTGCGTATTTTTCACGTTTATTGAGTTTTGCTTTCATGTCTTGTTGTCGTTAACTCATCCGGTTTTCCGGCAGGCCGACCGGTATCATCAGAAAGCCGCCTATCCGACCTGTGGCGGGCAGCGAACAGTTTTCGGTTTTAGAGCTGAAGATTCAAATTAAAATTTACCCGGTTTTCCGTTTTTTCGATATTGGCCGAATTGATCGTGACCGTTTTAAAAAATTTGCCGCTTTGCAGCGTTCGCTGGAAATTGTTGACCGAATTAAACGTGTCCGTATAACCCGATATCTGAACACTGCCCGGCCCCATGACAATCCGGTTCAATTCAATATTCACGTCGTCGGGAATCAACGTACTGATATCGTAAAGTATATCGATGTTGCGGATGTTTTTTTGGGGCGAGTCAGGGGAAACGGTCTGTTTTTTCGCATTCTGGAGTTCCACCCGCATCTGTTGCAGCGGATCCACAATCTTCTGGATATCCGGAAAGGTCGCTTTAAACGTTCGGGTTATCCGGGAGTTCAGACCGTCCAGCTTTTTTTCCATGAAATAATTATCAATGACGATATCCATTAAAGCAAAAAGCAGAATCACAGCGGTTAGTATTCCGGTCCGAAAGAAATATGTTTTGTGCTCAACCCAGTGCTTCCTGGGAGTAAAAGGCCCTTTGCGGAAATTTAAAACCGGCGTCCCGTCGAGTTCATTGAGGGCCGGCGCCAGAGCGTTGTCCATCCGAAGCGGATTCCAATCATCGGTTGCAAGATTTTTTACGGTCACCTCCGACCCTTTGACCAGGTTCGTGACCATCACGGGGATTTCCAGTTTTCGGGCCAAATCGCTTGGCAGGGATCCGTCTTGAACCCCGCCACCGGTTACGAAAACACCGCCGGGGCTGATATCCATCTGTAAAACTTCTTTTACAGCGATAAGGGTCTGAAGGATGTGATTGTAAATAACGGAAGCCCCGGCTGAACTTTCGGTTTGAATTGAAAATGAGCGGGCGTAGCATACCCGTCCGGAAATGATCACAAACAGGGCGCCCTCATTAATCCCTGCATCCAAAAAAACAGATACGTCCGGAATGCCTTTGGTTCCGGCAACCTGGGTCGCCGTGCTGAAGCCGCCCGCCGTCAGTACCGTCGGAACCAGATTAAATCCGGCGAGTGTTTCCATAAATGCCTTCAGTTCCGATGTCTCTGCCGCCGCTGCCAGTAACTCCGTATGGTCGCCTGGATTGTTCAGGCCGGGGACGTAAAAGTCAATAATCAGGTCTTCAACAGGCAGGGGAAGAGTGGTTTCAAGCTCATAAGGAAGAATCTGCCTGATTTTTTTTTGTTCTTTAAAAGGAACGCGAATGTTCCGATAAATTATTTTTTCGGAAGGATAGGCGGCAATACAGGTCGCGCCGGATATGTCCGCCTGCTGCATCAGGCGGCCGATGCAATCGGAAACACCGTCTTTTATGCCGTTCGGCGCCGATACGGAGCTGCATGCATGGGCTTCGATGGACACTCCCCTGATTTTGCTTTGCAGCAGTACGGCGCTGACAGCATCTTTACGGACATCGAGCCCCAGAATTTTTCTGCTCATTTCCAGCCTTGTTATTTTTATGCAACTGCAGAGTTAAAATCTCAAAAAAATCAGTCTATATTATTTTGATTGCCAATTCAAGATTCGGCACATCCAGCGTCCGGATTTTTTATCTTTTTCCCGCTGTACGACTGCGGTCACCCTGATTTTCAGGTCATGCAGACCGGCCTCCGCATCGATGCTGAAGATATCGCTCTTGATGGTTATCAGGTCGGGGTCGATCTGAATGCTGCCGGCGCCGGGAGCCTGCTGATACCAGTCCGGTTTTGAGAGGTCATGAATATAAACCTGATCATTGGTTTGCAGGCGATAGTCAAAAATGGCCTGGGCAATTTCCTGGCTGTCGGGGGGCAGCAGGGCCGTCAGGACCGGAAGCTCGGCGGTGTTGATATTGATCCTCCCTTCAAAATTAATTCTGTTCTCCCCTGTGTTCGTGATGCCATGCACCGTGACATACCGGGAAATTCCGGGTATTCTCCCGACGCCGTTCAGCAGGTCCGGCGTCACTCCCTTGACCAGCGCAAGTTCGCCCGGATGATGAAACGGTCCGTTTCGGGGGTCATAGGGCGGCTCCAGGTTCTGATAATAGCCTGATTCGGCCCCGCTCAGACCCGTAATGGCGTCATCATCGCCTGAATCGAGCCAGTCCTTGATGGAATTGATAATAGCATTGGGATCCGTATCCTCATGGTAATTTTCCGGAGGGGGGATCAGCCTCAAAAACCGGTCCCACAACTCCCTTTGGGCTTCATTAAACTGTTGCCCCTCCGGGTACCGGACCAGGGCATTGATCTGGATTTTAGAGCGTTCGTCGGTGATTTTAAAAGAAACCGTGCCGCTTTCAAAGGGGATTTGGCGGACCACCTCCTCAATTTTTTCAGGATTGGCCCAGTCTTCCTGCAAAGAATCCGAATCCGAATCTATTTTGTCTTTAATCAACATGGCCATAGCGGCGTGTACACCCGAAGCCGCCATATGGGAGAGAGTCAACCGGTCGCGGGCAGTGGCCGATACCACTACGGAGGTGCGCACCTGGCGGTTCCACTCCAACACTCCCGCAATCAGAACGGTGATGATGCTGATGGTAAGCAGAAGGGCGATGCCGCAGTCGTTGGATAATATTTTTTCCAGCGTTTTCAAATCTTAATCCGATTCCAAGCGGTGGGACGGCAGGGACACCAGGGTTGCGAACTGCTGTGAAAACGATCCGTTGCCGAGTTCAATCTCAATCCCGACCGCCCGGGGAGTGGCGTATTTAAATTCATCGGAATCGGAATTCCAGCGGTCGGAGTCGTTTCCTTCTGTATTGTAATAGGTGAATTTCAAGGTTTTGAGGTTGTCGCATAAAATCGGATCGGTTCCTTTTTCCTGAAACGGTTTATAGGGGTAGAGGGCGTCGAATCGGCGCAAAATAAAAGTTCCGTTATCACCGGGTTGCACATAATAAACGATTTCGGCAATTCCTTCCTGCCGGCTTTTTTCAAAAGGGACATGCGCCAGAGAGGTAAAGCGTAGCCTGGGAAAGGATCTGCCCCCAACGATGTCCGTATCACCGGAAAAGCGATAGGAATCGGGGAGTGCGTCCGAGTGCGGAGGGGTGTAAGCCGGTGGAAGGGTGACGTAGGCGGCCTGCAGATCGGCGCTAATCCGGTCGAGGCAGTTGCGGGCTGATTCGTATACGACAATGCCGCTGCTGAAATCGTCGGACGAAGAAAATATCAAATTGTAGGAGCCGAAAATCGTCGTTGCCACCACGGCAAAGATGAACATCGCAATTAAAATTTCGAGAACGGTGAACCCCCCGGACAGGCCCTTTCTGTCGTGACGGAAATTTGGATTGGAAAACCGGGGCATCTTTGTGTTCAGATCCGGCATCTAAGGTTCCAGTAAAATTGAATAGGTTCTTAACGTATAGACGTATTCGTTCCGGTTAAACGATATGGTCACCTCAATTTTTTTTAAATCCCTGTCGGCGCTCCCGAATATTTCGGCAGCGATGTCGTCGATCCGGACCTGCCGACTGTAACCGGGAAATTCATTTCCGAAATCATCGGCGGCGGTTATCCGCTGGCGGTCGGGCAATGCCTTAATTTCAGATACCGTGCGCTGCGCCAGCAGCGGCGCGATTGTGTAAAATCGGGCGCTGATGTTCATGGAAATGGTCTGGGCGTGCAGTTTATAGACGCTCACCAGCACGATTGCCATCATGGCCACCGCCACCATGATTTCAAGCAAGGTAAACCCCCGGCAGGATTGAAAACAGGCGGCCGCTTGGGAAAAAGGGCGCTCAGGTTTCAAATTCGATGTATTTTTCATGGAATTTGACTCCGGGCAGGAAAGGTTCGACTAAAAATGACAGTTGCATGCGGCGGTCGTTTTCAATATGGATCAATACTTTGTCGGAATAATTGCTCTTGTAAAAGCTGATCTCAACTTGCCCGTTGGTGATTTTGCCCTTAACCGGAAATTCGACGTCGACGATGCGGACATCGTTTGGAAGGGTGAATCCGTTCAGGTGGGCATTCCGGAGTTCTTCTTCCGACATGGAATCGGTTGTAACCCAGAATTTGCCTGAATCGAGGCTGATGTTTAAAATATATTGTTTCTGATCGCGGACGGCTGCGGCTTTTAGGCTGCGTACCTGGACAATAATCCAGCGGGAAACCTTCCGGGTGCTGTCCGTTAAGACGGTGTACCGAAAACGGGGCATGGCAAAAAACAGCATGATGCTGATGAGCGAAACTACCACAACCAGTTCAATCAGCGTATAGCCGCTGTCTTTATGCTTTAAGCGCATTGGTTTAGATGATGAAACCGTATGGGATAAAGATGAGAAGCCGATTCAAAACCTTGAATCACGCTTGCAGGCAAAGCGCCCTTTTTAAAAGAGACAACGCAGCCGCCAGACCCCCAGGGAGGATTGGAAACGGCCCTATTCAATTTCCCAACTGTTGATGTCCATGTCTTTCCCTTCACCGCCTGGGACGCCGTCGGCGCCGTATGAAACGATATCATATTCGCCGTGAACCCCCGGGGACAGGTATACAAAATCGTTTCCCCAGGGATCCTTGGGGAGTTTGCCTTTCTCAAGGTATCCGCCTTCGCGCCATTTGGCCGGGATATTGCCGGTGGCGGGCTGCTCCACCAACGCCAGCAGCCCCTGCTCCGTGCCGGGGTAGGATCCGTTATCGAGCTTATAAAGTTTTAAAGCGGTTTCAATGCTTTCAATCTGGATTTTGGCTTTGAGCTGCCTGGCTTCGTCGGGGCGGCCCATGAATCTGGGGACGATCAGTCCCGCCAGGATGCCGAGAATAACGATTACAACCATCAGCTCAATCAGAGTAAATCCCCGATTGTTGAATTTTTCAGTCGGATGTTGCCGGTCCATTATTCCTCCGATAGTGTTCAATTTAAACGTGGTAAAAAGATTAATATATTAAAAACAAAAATGCAAACAAATAAAAACGGTCTTAAGTTATAAATGATAGTAGGATCAGCAGGTTAAGGTATGTTAGGGGATTGAAGTGACCGATTGCATAGTCTGTGATTCTATGACTCCGAAAATTTTGAAGCAAAGCCCAAAGAAGCCGCCGGATTTTACCCGGCGGTCGCGCTTATTTGCATCAAATGTCTATCCAAAGCCTACCCTTTAAGTCGGTAATAAATTCCGGAAAAAACGGCCCATATCAGGGTCGCCGCCGTTGCAGCCACGCATATGATCGCCAGCGTCCGGTGCAGGGACGATTCCGCTTTTTTTTCGTGGTATCCCAGCAGGATTCCGAGCACTATCCCGGCCAGCATGCCGCCGCCGTGCCCCCAGTTGTTGATTCCTCTGACCAGAAAACCGAAAATAAAAATACCTACCGCCCACCCTCCGACCTGTTTGTAAATAATCTGGCCATAAAGGCCGCCGCGGCTTTTTCCGTAGTACAGGGTTGCACCGATCAGACTGCAGACCGCGGCAGAAGCCCCGATGGTAAATGAGACTCCGGCAAGATAAGATACCAGGAAACCGCAGGCGCCGCCAAGTGTGTAAATGATAAACGTCCGGTAGGTTCCATATTCCCGCGCTACCAGGGGGGCGAGTTGCCAGAGGGCGAACATGTTGAATAGAATATGCAAAATCCCGCCGTGGAGATAATTGGCCGACACGATCGTCCACCAGCGGCCGAGACGGTCGATGGGAAAGGTCCCGGTGGCACCCAGGAGCATCAGGCTGGTGTTGTCCGGCGAAAGATAGGTCAGCGGGTTCATGGACATTCCCGGTCTCGCGGTGTTAAACAAAACGGTCAACAGGTACATCCCCGCATTTGTGAAAATAATGGCGCGTATCATAAAATCGGCGTGGCTGAGCAGGCGCGTCAGGAAATTGTTGCGCCAGCCTGAACCGGGCGACGAGATGCCGCAGTAAGGGCAATGGGATTCATCGGCGCTGATGAGCTTGCGGCAGTTGGGGCAGAGCAGAGAGCGTCTTTCATGAGATGTCATTGATACATATACCTTTTGTTTTTTTTTAAATTAATTGGTAGAAAGGGTTCTATGATTCAGGGGTACCAAGTTTCAAACGTTCGTTTACGAATTAAACTAACATTACCATCGCCAATTGTAAAGAACCGCACCTTTCGTTCCCGGTGCGAAAACCGTAGCGGAAAATGTTGATTTTTTTTAAATTGATCCTATATTTCGTTCACATAATTTTTTGACGGAAAACGTAATATAACGATATTTTTTATAGGAGCAACCTTAATGGGGAATCAAATCCGAACCGTCATTTTACTTGGGATCATGACCGCGCTGATCCTGTGGATCGGTCAGCTTTTAGGCGGGCGCCAGGGGATGATGATTGCGCTCGTTTTGGCGGCGGGCATGAATTTTTTCAGCTACTGGTATTCCGATAAAATCGTTTTGGCCATGTACCGTGCCCGGGAGGTTACGCCCCGGGAAAGTCCGGAGATCTACGACATAGTTCGGACTCTGTGCCGGCGGGCCGGATTGCCCCTGCCGAAAATATTCATTATTCCCCAGGAGGCCCCCAACGCCTTTGCCACCGGCCGGAATCCGGAACACGCGGTCGTGGCCGTTACCGAGGGGCTGCTCAAACTGATGAACCGGGAAGAGGTCATGGGAGTGCTGGCCCATGAGCTGGCCCATGTCCAAAACAGGGACATCCTGATCGGTTCGATTGCCGCCACCATGGCCGGCGCCATCATGTTGCTGGCCAGCATGGCGCGCTGGTCGGTGCTCCTGGGCGGGGGCCGCGGCAATGACGGGGGAAACCGCATGGGGGGCGTCGGGTTGATCGTCATGTCGATTCTGGCGCCGATGGCGGCGATGCTGATACAAATGGCCATATCCCGATCCCGGGAATATCTGGCGGACAAAACCGGCGCCGGTTTTGCCGGTCATTCCGAGGGACTGGCCCGTGCCCTGGAAAAACTGGGCGCTTATTCCGGCCGGCTGCCCTTGGAGGCCAATCCCTCCACGGCCCATATGTTTATCGTCAACCCGCTTTCAGGGAGGAATTTTACCGGCCTGTTTTCGACGCACCCGCCCTTGGCCGAGCGCATCGCCCGATTGAGAGGGGTTAAATCCATGTCGACAAAAACAGGTTCAGGCCGGGGAAGTGATCGTATGGAAACCGAAGCGAAGAATACCTGGGACCGGTTATCGCGATGAAATCCGTCAGAATTCTCGGAACCGGTTCATATGTGCCTCCCAGGGTTCTCACCAATTTTGATCTGCAGGAGATGGGCCTGGATACCACCGATGAGTGGATCGTCAAACGCACCGGGATCAGCGAAAGGAGAATGGCCGATCCCGAAGTCGCGACATCGGATCTGGGTTATGAGGCTGCTCAAAAGGCCCTTACTGCCGCTGGTATTTCGGCCGTTGACATCGACCTGATTATCATGGCAACGATTACACCGGACACCTGCTGCCCGGCGGCGTCCAACTGGCTGCAGGCCAAGCTGAACGCTCCCCGGGCCTTCAGCTTCGATATTGCGGCGGCGTGCTCGGGTTTTATTTTCGGCCTGAACACGGCGGCCCAGTATCTGCACAGCCGCACCTGCCGCCATGTTCTGGTGGTGGCGGCCGAAGTCATGAGCCGCACACTGAACTGGCAGGACCGCAGCAGCTGTATTTTGTGGGGGGACGGGGCCGGGGCGGCCGTTCTAGGTTTGGCGGACAAGGGGCCGGAACTGCTGTCGACCCGCCTTCATACCGATGGCGCCAACGGGCAGGACTTGCTGCTGCCGGGGGGCGGTTCAAAGACCACCCCGATTTCCCATGAAAGTGTCGAAAAAGGGTGTCATTATCTGAACATGATCGAAGCCAATTTAAGCTTCCGCGTGGCGGTCAGACATTTTATCGAGTCCATCCGGGAAGCGGTTCAGCAAAATGGATTGATAGTTGAAGATGTGGACTGGTTCGTTCCGCACCAAGCCAACATCCGGATGTTTCAATCCATTGCCAAGAGCCTGCATATTCCCATGGAGAAATTCTATATCACCTTGCACAAGTATGGAAACATCTCTTCGGCTTCCTGCGCCATCGCTCTCGATGAGGCTGTCCGGGACGGCAGTATCCAACCCGGCCATTTAATCTGCCTTCCGGTTTTCGGCGGCGGGTTGACCTGGGGGAGCGCTATGATCCGCTGGTGAGGCTCCGGGGACAGGTGTCAGATGCCAACAGCCACAAGCGGCGAGAAAAGCGAAACGCGCGCAGCGGCGCGATTATGTCCGTCGCCTGTTGTCCGTTGGAATTTCCCGGCCAAGACCCTGTTCCTTTGCTTTTTGGTAAACAACGGCGCCGACCGCTGAGAACTGCAACCCCTGGCTGCCTACATTGCGATAAAAAGTGATCTGGCTGGGGTTAGTGCGGCCCTTTTCGCGCGCTGGTAAAGCCGTTGGTGGGATGCCGTCTTTTCAATGTCTTGACTTTTAGCCGTTTATGCTTCTATTCTAAAATTCCGCAGGAGACAAGTCTCAAATTTTTAAACGGAGGGCGCCGGCTATGGCTGAAAACGTTCTGATTTATTCGCTGAGTACCTGCAGTCACTGTAATGCGACCAAGCGCCTGTTGAATGAATGCAGAATTGAGTTTGATTTTAAGGATGTCGATCTGCTCACCGACCAGGACCGCAAGGCGGTTCTTGAAGACATCCGGGCGTTTAATCCCGAGTGCTCCTTTCCGACCATTGTTATCGGCAAAAAGGTGATTGTCGGCTATAACGAAAAAGAGATATTGACCGCCCTGGGAATGGGAAAATCGGAAAAAGGAGTTTTTCAAAAAATCCTCGGGTTCTTTAAAAAGGGGAACTGACGGATTTCCCGGCCGGCGCTTTGTTTATAAAATATTGACACTCGCGGGCTTTGCATATACAGGATAAAAATCCGCCCCAAAAACGATCTTTAAACACTCCGAAACACACGGCAGCAAAGGGGAGAAAGCGTATGACGCTGGAAGAGGCCATCAAGACCGCCATAGCGTATGAAATCAAGATTGAGAAACTTTACCAGGAAGCGCACCAGCAGGTTTCAGACCCGGTCGGTAAAAGCGTTTTTAAAGCCCTGGCGGAGGATGAGCACAGCCATGTCGCCTACCTTCAGGACCGCTTGGAGCAATGGCAGAAAACCGGGCAAATTTCCCCGCAAAAGCTTGAAACAACCATTCCTGAAAAGGGAGTTATATCGCGCGGGGTGGAAAAATTAAGTTCCCGGATGGCCCGGGAAGACCGCAACGATGAAAAGCAGATGTTAAGCAAGGCCCTGTCCGTAGAAATTGAGACCAGTAATTTTTATGAGCAGATGGTGGCCGAGATGCAGGCGGAAGGTCGAAAAATGTTCGCTCGATTTCTGGAAATCGAGGCCGGGCACATTGCCATCGTTCAGGCTGAACTGGACTATATCAGCCATACGGGCTACTGGTTTGATCTGAAAGAGTTCGATATGGAAGAGCTTTAGCCGATATAAAAATTGCCGATTGAGGAGAACTATTGATATGCCCATGACCGATCAATTCAGGGATCGCCTTTTTCCGATTCTGAAGGAAGTCAGCAGCCATTTCAAGACTCCTTTTCATATTTATGATGAAGCCGGTATCCGCGCCACGGCGGAATCGCTCAAAAAAGCCTTTTCCGGGATCAGGGGGTTTCAAGAGTACTATGCCGTAAAGGCCCTGCCGAACCCGGGCATATTAAAGATTATGAAAAGCATGGGGTTCGGGTTCGACTGCAGTTCGATTGCGGAAATTCTGCTGAGCCGACAAGCCGGAGGCTATGGCGACGATATCATGATGACTTCCAACAATACCAGCAGGGAAGAGTTCACGGTTGCTGCTGCCGAAGGCGGCTCTATCCTGAACCTGGACGATGTTTCGCTGATCCCCAAAGTGCCGCAAATGCCCGAACTCATCTGCTTTCGCTACAATCCGGGTCCCCGGCGAACCGGAAATTCGATTATCGGCAACCCGGTCGAGGCCAAGTACGGCGTCAGCCATGATCAGATTCTGGGCGCGTACCGGGATGCCCGGGCGCGGGGGGCGAAACGGTTCGGGCTTCACACGATGCTGGCTTCAAACGAACGCAATTATGTTTATATGGTTCAGACCGCCGAGATGATATTAGATCTGGCCGAGTGGATCGGAAACGAACTCGGCATCCGTTTTGAATATTTAAATATCGGCGGTGGTTTCGGCATTCCCTACAAACCGGAGGACGCACCGCTCAATGTCGATGCCATGGGGGCGGAAATTACCCGGCGGTTTCATCGATTCAATCAGCGCAACGGATATATGCCGAAGCTGTTTATCGAAAGCGGCCGTTACATGACCGGACCCCACGGGGTGCTGGTGGTTCAGGCGATCAATCGCAAAAACATATACCGAAAATATATCGGCGTCGATGCCTGCATGTCGGCATTGATGCGGCCCGGCATGTACGGCGCCTATCACCATATCAGCGTCCTGGGAAAGGCTGACGCCGCCCGGCGGGAAACGGTGGATGTGGTGGGATCGCTGTGCGAAAACAATGATAAGTTTGCAGTCCAGCGGGAACTGCCGGAAATAACGGAGGGCGATCTCCTTATCATCCATGACACCGGCGCCCACGGGCATGCCATGGGTTTTAATTACAACGGCAGAATGAGGCCTCAGGAACTCTTGCTGCGGCTTGACGGCCGGGTGGAGTTGATCCGCCGGGCTGAAACCGTTGCGGACTATTTCGCCACTCTGAGTTTCACGGAAAACGTTATGAAACCGGAACGCGCACCCTAAGCCGGAAAAGTTGGTTCTATTGGGTCTGTTGGGTTTATTGGGTTACTTGGGTTAACCCTACGAACTCAACGAACTCAATGAACCCTATAGCTCTAAGTCGTTTTATGATACCCCATAAGCCTTTTCATGTGAAGGCCGTTTTGTTTGATTTCGACGGCACGCTGACCGAACCGGGGGCGATCGATTTCATCAGCATCAAACAGTCCGTCGGCTGTCCCGCCGATAAACCCGTCCTCGAATATGTCGAGACCCTGAATGATTCCCGTCAGCGCCGGGAGGCAAGGGATAAACTGGTCCGGTCTGAAATCGAAGCGGCCGAAAAATCCGTTCCCAATCCGGATGCGGCTGAAACGGTTTCCTATCTGCGTTCTAAAGGCCTGCGGGTCGGCATCATTACCCGCAATGGACGCAAATCCATTCTGCGGGCGCTGCAGAATTTCAACAACCTGAATGCTGCCGACTTTGATCTGATCATTTCCCGCGACGACCCGGTCAAGCCGAAACCGGATGGCGACGGCATTCTGCTGGCTGCTCAGACGTTCGGGGTGGCCCCGGGCGAATTGATCATGGTGGGGGATTATATCTTTGATATTGAAGCCGGTCGCAATGCCGGCGCCATTACGGTTCTACTGGCCAATCGACCGGAAACGGACCCCGCCATGCCGCCCAGTGATTACACGATTTTAAATCTAATCGATTTAAAAAAAATCGTTCGCCTGGGACTGCCGCTGCCGCCCGGTAAGCTGCCCAATGAACTCCTGGGTGAATTTCTGGGTCATATTGCTGCCAAAGACCCGTCAATCCTGATCCGGCCGGGCGTCGGCGAAGATACGGCCGCAATAAATGTGCGCAACGAGGATGTGATTGTTCTAAAATCCGATCCCATCACTTTTGTAACGGATTCCATCGGGCTGTTTGCCGTACTGATCAATGCCAATGATATCGCCACCTCCGGTGCCCGGCCGCGATGGTTCCTGGCGTCGCTGCTGTTTCCCCGCGGGACCACCGCTTCGCATATCTGGCAGGTCATGGATGAGCTTGAAACGGTCTGCCGGCAGTGGGGAATCAGGCTGTGCGGCGGCCATACCGAAATTACGGATGCGGTCCTGCGGCCGGTGGTGACGGGGATGCTGGTGGGAACGGTTTCACGGAAACGCCTGATTGATAAACGCAACATGCAGACCGGTGACGTAATCCTGCTCAGCAAGGGCGTTGCCGTGGAAGGGACCGCCATTATCGCCGCCGAGTTCGGCGACAAACTAACAGAGCGGGGGATGACGGGCGAGGAAATCATGGCCTGTAAAGGATTCCGGAACAGCCTGAGCGTACTGGCAGAGGCACGCATTGCCGGGCGCAGCCAAGGGGTGGTCGCCATGCATGATGTCACCGAGGGGGGGCTGGCCACGGCATTGGCTGAACTGAGCGTTGCCGGCGGGCACGAGATCCTTGTGGACATGGACAGGATTCCGGTTTTCCCTGAAACCCGTAAGCTCTGCAACCTGCTCAACCTGAATCCGTTGGGACTGATCGGTTCCGGCAGCCTGTTGATCTGCTGCCGTAAAAACGCAAGGGATAACCTGTTAAGACGCATCCGCAAGACCGGCATCCGGATCACCCCCATCGGCGAAATAATGGGAAAAGGCCGGGGGATCAAGGCCGTGCGACAGGGGCTTGCAGTCGAATGGCCCGTTTTTGAGGTGGATGAAATCACCCGGCTGTATCATTAGGGCCGCGCCCATAAGATTGACCTGGCCGCAGGTATCATGTATTAATAAATATCCGATTAAAAATCCTGCAATTGTTAAGTTTTTTGACACATGCGCCAAATGCGGCGTTTTGCAGAAGTCACGGTTCAGGGGCCTGGGAATGGACACTTATTTAGAAAAAATACCCTCCATGGTCGATGCTGTCAGAGCCATCCGGGAGATCATTATCGCGAATATCGTTCTGATCGGCCAGGTACCCTCTCCGACGTTTAAAGAAGAAAAACGCATCCAAATTTTTATGGAGCGCCTGACGGAAGCCCAGATTGATGAATGTACGACCGATGCATACGGAAATCCCATCGGCATTATCAGGGGGACTTCCGATGCCCATGCGCCGATTTTTGTCGTGGCGCATCTGGATACCTTTCTGGGCGAAGATGTTGATCATAATTTTACCGTCAAGAAAAGGACCATTGCCGGGCCGGGGATTCTGGACAATTCCGTCGGTGTCGGGGTGCTGGCGTCTTTACCGGAAATCCTGCGCGCCCTGGGGATGCGCTTCCGATCGGACATTCTTCTGGTCGGCGATATCCAATCCATGGGCAGGGGCAATCTTCGCGGCATCCGTAACCTCTTAAAAACATGGACGGCGCCCATCCGGGGGGCCGTCTGTATCGAAGGCGGTGAGCTCGGACGGCTTAATTACTATTCGGACGGGATGCGGCGCTGTGAAATAACCTGCAGCATACCATCGACATTCAGGTGGGTTCGCAAGTTCAGGCCCAACGCGATCCTGGTATTACATGAGGTCATCGGCCAAATTTTAAAGTTACGCCTGCCGCAAAAACCGCGTGCACGGGTCATTATCGGCAAGATCAACGGGGGCGTCGAGCATGGAGCGATTGCCGAGGACGCCGTTCTGGGATTCGAAATTCAAAGTGACTCCGATAAAATGGTCAAAGACATTTATCGGGATATTAAAGACATCAAGAACGGCATCAGCAATGAACACGAAGTCGAACTGCAGCTGCGAACCATCAGCAGCCTGAATGCCGCCCGGCTCGGGTTCAACCATCCCCTGGTGAAAAGTGCGGCCGAAATCCTGAAAAAACTGGAGTTAAAACCGCTCAGCGTTTCCAGCGAAACGGAGCTTTCCATTTTTCTCTATCACAAGATACCGGCCATCACCATCGGCCTTACCAAAGGGGAGAATTACCACCAGGAAAATGCCGTCATCAGGATTGAGCCCATCTATAAAGGGATTGCGCAACTGGTCGCCATCCTGATGGCGATTGACAGCGGGGTATGCGATGAACAATAGCTGGCTCAACAAAAATACGTTTCATTACGCCGAGTTTCGCGATTTGGAGCGGCTGGTGGCGGAAAAGAAAAGAAAGAAGCTGTCGATATCGCTGTGCCTGCCGACGCTGAATGAGGACAAAACGATCGCCAAAGAGATCGTGATCATGAAATCGGAGCTGATGACGCGCTATCCGCTGCTGGATGAAATCGTCGTGGTGGATTCCGGATCGACCGACCGGACCCGCGAGATTGCACGGGAATACGGCGCCGACGTTTATGCGGCCGCGGACATCCTACCGCAGCACGGGCACTTTAAAGGCAAGGGTGAGAATCTTTGGAAGGCGCTTTTTATTACCCGGGGCGACATTATCGTCTACCTGGACGCCGATATTAAAAATATCCATCACCGCTTTGTCTATGCGCTGGTAGCCCCGTTGCTCCTTTACGATGGAATCAGGTATTGCAAAGCGTTCTATGACCGGCCCATCGCCACGGCCAAAAATGTCATGCGGCCGACCGGCGGGGGCCGGGTAACCGAACTGGTCATCCGGCCGCTCTTCTCGCTTTTTTTCCCGGAATTGACGCAGATCATCCAACCGCTCTCAGGCGAGTATGCCGGTTTTCGCAACGTCTTGGAAAAAATCCCCTTTCCGATCGGATATGGCATAGAAACCAGTCTGATACTCGATATTTATGAACGCTGGGGACTGGATGTTATGGCGCAGGTGGACCTTGAAAAGCGGGTCCACCGAAACCAGGACACAAAGGCGTTGGGGAGAATGGCTTTTGTCATTCTGTATACATTTGCGCGTCGCATTGAAAAGCAGGGATTTATCAAATTAAACCAACCCACCTTTTTCGAAATGATTCAATATAACCTTGTCAGGGCGCAGTACCAGGCGGATGTTTTTAAAATTGAGGGGGTTGAGCGTCCGCCCATGATCGAAATCCCGGAATATCGCGCAAAGTTCAATATCGATTAACTCCCGCGATTGTTTTTGATGCGGTGTGTGTTAACTTATAAAGTAAGCTATCTCCATTAATTGACTGGTCACCGGAAAGGAGCGGTTTCATTGCTGAACCGGAAGCTCATCGATCGATACAACCGGGTGCTGAATTATCTGCGGGTATCCATCACCGATCACTGTAATCTGCGGTGTATGTATTGCGTCCCGCGGGAGAATATCCCCTGGTTGTCCCATGATCAGATCTTAAGATATGAAGAGATCCTGCGCCTGATAAGGGTCGGAGCAGGTATGGGTATCGCAAAGGTTCGCATCACCGGAGGCGAACCGCTTGTCCGCAAAGGTGTTTACGAATTTTTAGCAGACCTGAAGGAAATCAAAGGTCTTTCAGATGTATCCCTGACAACCAACGGCGTTCTGCTGGCTGAAAATATCACTCGCATCCATTCCGCCGGAATTCGAAGAATCAATGTCAGCCTGGACACCTTAAACCGACGGAAATATAAAGAAATAACCGGACATGATCAGTACGAACAGGTCTGGCGGGGCATTCTGTCCGCCCATGAAACGGGCTTGGGGCCCATCAAGATCAACGTTGTCGCGCTTAAAGGGATTAATGATGATGAACTGATCGATTTTGCCAGGTTGAGCTTTTTATATCCCTTTCACATCCGCTTTATCGAACACATGCCCATCGGCGCCTGCGGTGCAAAAATCGGGCAGCACCTGCTGGCGCCGGAAATAAAAACCCGCCTGGGTACTTTGGGGCGGTTGATCCCGATTGAAAAGGGTTCCTTGGATGGTCCGGCCGAACGGTTCAAATTAGAGGACGCGGTGGGAGAAATCGGTTTTATACGCCCTATGAGCAGGCACTTTTGCGCCCATTGCAATCGTTTGAGGCTCACCGCCAGCGGTCAGCTGAGAACCTGCCTTTTATCCGATAACCAGGTAGACCTGAAGGGGCCGCTGCGCAGGGGATGTTCGGACGACGAACTGGCTGAAATTGTGTTGAATGCCGTCCGGCACAAACCCTCAGAGCACCACCTGTCCGACAATTGTAGCGGAAACATCAGCAGTCAGATGTCGGCCATTGGCGGGTGAGGCGGCCGAGGAGGAAGCAGGAGACCATCGTGAAGCTGGCCAGTTTTAATGCCAATGGAATCAGGGCCCGTTTGCCGCTGATTCTGGCATGGCTTGAAAAGGAAGCACCCGGCGTCCTGTGCCTGCAGGAGACCAAGGTGCGGGATTCGGATTTTCCGGTCGATCCGTTCAAAGGGATTGGATATCATTGCACGTATCGGGGTGAGAAAAGTTATAACGGCGTGGCGGTCTTGTCGAAAAGCGAACCGCAGGAAGTCCGCTTCGGCTTTGACGATCGCGGCGAGTCCGAAGGAACCCGGCTCGTTTCACTTAAAATTGAAGGCATTGATATCGTTAATGCTTATGTCCCCCAGGGACAGTCGCCGGATTCGGACAAGTTCCGCTATAAATTAGACTGGCTCAAACGTCTGCACGAATATTTCACGTTTCGTTTCAGCTCCGCTTTACCGGTTGTTTGGACCGGGGATTTCAATATCGCGCCGGAACCGATGGATGTCTATGACCCGGAGGCCCTGGCAGGAAGCGTCGGCTATCATCCGGAGGAGCACCAGGCTCTCTCGGTACTGAAAAAATGGGGGTTCGTGGATGTTTTTCGAAAACACCACCCCGACGGCAAGGCGTTTACCTTCTGGGACTATCGGATTCCCAATGCCGTCAAGCGGGGGCTGGGCTGGCGCATCGACCATATCTGGGCCACCCCGAATGCGGCCGAAAAATCCCTCTCAGCCTGGATCGATCGGGATGCCCGCCTGCAGGAACGGCCTTCCGATCATACCTTTATTGTGGCGGAATTTGCGAAAAACCCCTCTGAGGTCTGATAGCCGTGTTCCAGGCCGCTTTTTATGTCCAAATGCCGATAGGCTCTAACCGTTTTTCACTTCAAAGGACTTCATAAAATCAGCCAGCGCTTCAACCGCGGTCAAGCTGACGGCGTTGTAGAGCGATGCGCGGCACCCTCCTACCGAACGATGCCCCTTGAGACCTTCCAGATCGTTTCGGGCTGCTTCCGCGACAAACGTCTTTTCAAGTTCCTCGCTGGGCAGGCGGAAGGTAACGTTCATCAGGGAGCGGCTGGCGGGTTGGGCCGTGCCACGGTAGAAATCGTTGCGGTCGAGAATGTCATAAAGAATTTTGGCCTTTTTTCGATTCAGGGCTTCCATATCGGCAAGGCCGCCGACGGTCTCTTCCAGCCATTTCAGCACGAGCTGCACGGTATAGACCGCGAAACAGGGTGGGGTGTTATACATCGAGTTGGTTGAAACAAAGGTTTTATAAGACAGCATCGTCGGCAGTTTTTCGGGAATCCGGGCGAGCATATCGTCCCGGATGATTGCCAGGCAGACGCCGGCCGGACCGATATTTTTCTGGGCGCCGGCATAAATCAAACCGAACGGAGCGGCTTCAAACGGCCGGCTCATAAAATCCGAAGACATGTCCGCGATGATCGGTACACGGCCGGCATCCGGAAAGGTTTGCCACTGGGTCCCCTTGATGGTGTTGTTGGAAGTGATGTGAACGTATGCCGCATCTTTGTTTACGGCAAGGGTTGTGGGAATGTAGGAAAAATTTTTATCCTCGGATGATGCGATCACATTGACGGATTTTCCCAGCAGGGCGGCTTCCTTGACGGCTTTGGTCGACCATGTTCCGGTGTTGACATAATCGGCTGTTTTCCCGTCCGGAAGAAAATTCATCGGAACCATGCTGAACTGCAGGCTGGCGCCTCCCTGGAGAAAAACGACATGAAAATTTTCGCTCAGGTTGAGTAGCCGCCTGGTCCGGGCCGCGGCATCAGCGACGACGGCATCAAACAGTTTCGATCGATGGCTGATTTCGGTAATCGACATGCCCGATCCGGCATAATTCAAAAATGACCCCTGAATTTCTTCCAGAACCGGCAGCGGCAATGCAGCCGGTCCCGGGTTGAAATTATAAATTCTGTTTTTCTTCATACGGTTACTCCTGCTTTGGATTGGTTGCCCCGAAATAAATTGTTATCTAAAGCAAATCGATGGCAATAAGTCAATCAGTATTTAACCGGGCGGATGCGTTCTAATTATTGACAAGACCCCCCATTATATCTTAATTCTCATAAACCGGAATCGACCCTGCTGTTGCAGTACGGCACGATCAGCGCATGCATTCGATATGGATCAATCAGGCTTATCGTATTATTTCAAAACGCAAAACTGTTACAAGACGCAACTGTTTTTATTACACTGAGGAAATCCTTGATGAAACCGAAAACATCCCTTCTGGAAACGTATCATTACCCGTCCCGGGCGGCAGAGATGCGCCTGGCTGCGATCGTGAACCGGAGCCTGGGGTATAAAAAAAAGGATCTGGCGGCGGTTACCCGCATTATCACCGATGTGAAAAATAACGGCGATAAGGCCCTGATCAAATACGTTAATCGTTTTGATTCCCCCGATCTGGGGATCCAATCCCTTCAGGTGACCCCGGCGGAGTGGAAACAGGCCGCTAAAAATGTCGGCAGGGTTTTTATGCAGGCTCTGGATCGCGCCTTTGGTCAGATTAAAGCCTTTCATCAAAAACAACTGGCCGCATCATGGCTGGACGCTTCGCAGGCGGGAAAACTGCTGGGCCAGCTGGTCAATCCGGTGGATGCGGCCGGGGTTTACGTTCCGGGCGGCACCGGCGGCAAAACGCCCCTGGTCTCTTCCGTGCTGATGGGGGCGATTCCAGCCAAAATCGCGGGGGTGCGAAAGATTTCGCTGACAACTCCTCCCGGCCGGGACGGTGCGGTGAACCCGCATATCCTGGTCGCAGCCCAGAAGGCCGGCGTTGATGCCGTCTATAAAATCGGGAGCGCCTGGGCGATAGCCGCCCTGGCCTACGGCACCGAAACCATACCGCCATGCAATGTCATCGTCGGGCCCGGCAATATTTATGTGACCCTTGCCAAAAAGATACTGGCGGGAACCGTGGGGATTGATATCATTGCGGGTCCCAGCGAAATTCTGATTATTGCGGACAGCGCGGCGACCCCGGCGTTCATCGCCGCGGACCTGTTGTCCCAGGCCGAACATGATCGCTATGCTTCGGCCGTGCTGGTTACGACTTCCGCAAAACTGGCCCGATCGGTCGCCGAAGCTGTCGACCGGCAGCTTGAGAAGCTGTCCCGCCGGGATATTGCCGCAAAATCACTCCAAACATACGGTGCGATCATGATCGTTCCGGATATTGAGACGGCCTTTGAATTTGCGAACCGGATTGCACCGGAGCACCTGGAGCTTCAGATTCAGCAGCCTCTGGAGCAGATCGGCCGGGTTCGAAATGCCGGGGCTGTTTTTATCGGCGATTACACGCCGGAACCGGTCGGCGATTACATGGCCGGTCCCAATCACGTTCTGCCGACTGCCGGGACCGCCCGGTTTGCTTCGGCCCTGTCGGTTGACAATTTTATCAAGAAGACCAGTTTGATTTATTATTCCCAAGAGGCCTTCCGGAAAGAAGCCGGGGACATCATGCGTCTGGCCGCGACGGAAGGGCTGGATGCGCATGCCAATTCCGTAAAGGTCCGGCTATAGCCTGCCGGGCAGGCGGCGTTTTCGCTTGCAGGGACGGCCCGGCCGCGAAGGTCGGCGGACATCAGGATGCGATTACGGCGGAGAAGCCAAAGGCGCATTTTCGAAGAGGTTCCGGCAGATCACCTTTTTCGATAATTTTAACAAGAACTTTTGAACGTCTCGAAATCAGCGTGAGATGATCCGGGTCAGCAGGTGCGCCGCTTTGTAGAGACCTTCCAGATTTTCGGCCGGTAGTAAATAGTCGATATAGGGGAGGGCTGTTTTCATTCCCTGGCACAGGGGCTGATAACCGGGGTCTCCGGCCAGGGGGTTTAACCAGATAATCCGGTTGGCTTTGCGCCGCAGGTTCATCATTTCATCCCGCAGCAATTCCTTTTCTCCCAGATCCCAGCCGTCGCTTAAAATAATCACCACGGTACGCCGGTTGAGAAGCTGTCGGCCCTGATGCCGGTTAAACTGCTGCAGGGACCGGCCGATGCGGGTTCCCCCCGACCAGTCCGGAACATGGCTGCAGATGGATTCCAAAACCTGATCGGTGTGCATCCGCCGTACGAAAGAGGTGATTTTAACCAGAGCGTTGGAAAAAACGAATATTTCCGATTTGGGGCCGATCTTTCCGAGGCTGAGGATAACGGGCACGACCATCCGGGCATACCGATCCATGGAGCCGCTGACATCGATCAGAAACACCACGCGTTTCGGTTTTTTTTTGCGTGTTTTATAATGAAGGTCCAGCGGCAGGCCTTCGTATTTGAGGCTGCGCCGCATGACAATCGGAAAATCGATATCCGCTGTTTTCCGGGTTTTTTTAAAACGGCGGGATCTAAAGGGCCTGAAGGGGTTCAGAATACGCTTGACGGTGTCTTCCGCCAGGGGGATATCGGCTTTATCGAAACCGACCACGATTTTTTTTTCTGCAGCCGGCAGCGGGCTGTATGAGGTTTCATGGTCAATACCATTTTGATCGGCAACTGTATCGGCGGTCGGCTGCCCGATAACTGATTGATAATCGGTTTCACAGGTTGCTGCGGGTTGATCCATGGGCGAGTCTGCCGGGGATTCGGCTTCAAGGGGGCGGTCCGGCGCATCCATCCGTCCGTCCCAGAATTCATGAAAGCGATCGGCAAACTGATGCCACTCCCCGTCATTCTTAGCCAGGTTCGAACGCAGCGAAAAGAAGAAATCCTCCCGGATAAATGGATCGATTTCCATCAAGCTGCTGACGGCAGCCCGGGCGGCGCCGGGGGAGACCTTATAGCCTCGGCGTTTGAGAAAGTCGGCAAACCGGATAATCTCCCCCGCCAACCCCCCATTATTTTTTATCTTTGATGAAATCAAATGAATTCGGACCGCCGGTCAGGGTCGGCCCACAGCTCCTCTTTAAACTTTTGGATATCCTCCCGATATTTCAAAATACAGCCCAGGGTTTGCAATATGCTTTCTTCGTCCAGATGGTCTTTGTGCATGGATAGAAGCGCCTGAGCCCAGTCCAATGTTTCCGAGATGCCGGGTTTTTTAAATAAATCCGCTGCGCGCAGCTTCTGCATGAACCCGGTGATCTGCTCGGCGAAGCGGCCTTCAATGCCGGGCAGGCGGGTTGTGATGATCCGGTATTCCTTTTCAAAGCTGGGATATTCAATCCAATGGTAAAGGCAGCGCCTTTTGAGGGCATCATGGATGTCACGGGTACGGTTCGATGTGATCACAACCAGGGGTTTTGTTTTGGCCGCCAGAGTGCCGATTTCCGGGATCGTTACCTGAAAATCGGAAAGGATTTCCAGTAAAAACGCTTCGAATTCTTCATCAGACCGGTCAAGCTCATCGATCAGTAAAACCGTCGGGTTGCCGGCCGGCCGTAAAATAGCCTCCAGCAGGGGACGTTTAATCAGAAATTCAGGACTGTAAATGACCTGCTCGATTTCATTCCGATTTTCCCGGCACTGTTCTCCCATTCGGATGTGCAGGAGCTGCTTGGGATAATTCCATTCATACAGGGACGTACCGGCATCGAGCCCTTCGTAGCACTGCAGCCGGACAAGTTCAGTCTGAAATATTTTTGCCAGTACAATGGCCACTTCGGTTTTGCCGACCCCGGGTTCGCCTTCAAGAAAAACCGGCTTGTCCAGGCGGTCGGCCAGAAAAAGAACCGTTGCCAGGGAGCGTTCGGCAATATAATGAACATCCGCAAGTCTGGACATGACATGATCGATGGATTTAAAACGTGCTGTCAATTGCGACTCCTGAGCCAAAAGGTTGTCATACGTGCCTGTCGAAGCGGCAATTTCAATCAGAATAAAAATCAACAGGCTGAAATGTCAATATGATAATCAGTAACATGAATTATCAGGCGTTTCAACTTAAGGCTTTTAACTAACCCGGGTGAATGCCGGAACCCTTGAATCCGTCCGAAAAATGACGGGAAACAGATTGAGCGATTGACAAAGATAAAATGCATCATGTAGTTTGGTATTATTTGCAGCGGGTTTTCAGAAATATTATCAGATTGAAACAGGACTGGCCGGCAGCGGAACGGCGCGTTGCCATGACAACAGGGTAAAATTAAATCCTCTTAACCGGAATGCTGAATATGAAAATCGCAATTGCTCAGGTTAATCCGATCGTCGGCGATTTCACGCATAATTTTAATCGGATCAAACATTTCGCCGAACAGGCTAAAGCGCTTGCCTGTGATCTGGTCGTGTTTTCCGAACTCGTGATTCCCGGGTATCCATCCCGGGACCTTCTGGAAAAAAAGGACTTCATTGATGCGAACATGGCCTGCCTGGATCGGCTGGTGGATTCCATCAGGGGAATCGGTGTTATTTGCGGCTATGTCGATAAGAGCCCGGCAGACGAGGGCAACCCGCTGTTTAATTCGGCCGCACTTTTTGAAAATGGCACAGTCCTGCACAAGGTGAACAAACGGCTGCTGCCGACATATGATATTTTTGATGAAGGACGATATTTTGAGCCCGGAACCGAGTGCGTTGCGTATCCCTATCATGGCCGCCAGATCGGACTGACCGTTTGCGAGGACGTTTGGAACGATAAGGATATTTTTAAGCGCAGAATCTATCACAGTGACCCGGTCAACCAGATGATCGGGCAGGGGGCCGATCTGATTATCAATATATCGGCCTCGCCTTTTTATGCCGGCAAAAGAGATTTCCGGCAGCAGATGCTGGGATCCATCGCTCGAAAATATGGCGTGTTATTGATTTATGCCAATCAGGTCGGCGGCAATGACAGCGTCCTTTTTGACGGTACCAGCTGCGCTTTTGACCAGAAAGGCAATCTGATTGCCAGGGCAAAAGATTTCAACGAGGATCTGGTCGTACTTGATACGAACGATAACAGCGGCGATATCCATGAAATTGCAGAGTCGGATACTGAAAGTATTTTCAGAGCACTGGTGATGGGGACTCATGATTATGTCGCCAAGTGCGGCTTTTCAAAAGTGGTGGTGGGTCTCAGCGGCGGGATTGATTCGGCCCTGACAGCTTGTATCGCCGTCGAAGCCATGGGCAAACAAAATGTGTTAACCGTATTTATGCCCTCCCGGTACACGTCGCAAGACAACTATGAAGACACACGGGAACTCGCCCGGAACCTGAATGTCGAGCTCTTGAACATCCCAATCGACGGCATGTTCAAAGAGTTTGTCAGATATCTGTCGCCTTCTTTTGATGAAAAAAATCCCGGTGTCGTTGAGCAGAACCTGCAGGCCCGCATCCGCGGAACCATTTTGATGGCGCTCTCGAATAAACATGGTTCACTGCTGCTGTCAACCGGGAACAAATCCGAACTGGCAGTGGGGTATTGCACTCTCTACGGCGATATGAGCGGGGGGTTGGCCGTCATTTCGGATGTTCCCAAGACCGTCGTTTATAAACTGGCTCATTTTCATAACCGGAAGTATAAGGATGTGATTCCGGAAAGAATCATCCGCAAGGCGCCTTCCGCCGAACTGAAACCCGATCAGACCGATCAGGACGATCTGCCGCCGTATGAGGGGCTGGACCCGATCTTAAAGGGTTATATTGAAGACTTGAAGGGCGCCGACGAACTGGTGCAAATGGGATTTGACAAGTCCCTGGTGGCGGAGGTTCTTGCAAAGGTGGATCGCAATGAATACAAACGCCACCAGGCAGCGCCGGGTCTTAAGGTGACTTCAAAAGCCTTTGGCTACGGCAGAAGGTATCCCATCGCCCAGCGTTATAAGCCCGAAATGAAATAGTCCGGATTTCAAAACCGGGATATCGAATCGAACAGGTGGATGCAGAAGGAGGGCAACGATGAAGGCGGATCAGTTCCATGGCGTTTTTCCGTACCTGGTATCGCCGGTGGATCGCGACGGGAATATTATGGCAGATGTGCTCGGCCGGCTGGTCGATCATCTGGTGCATTCCGGCGTGCACGGGCTGACCCCGCTGGGGAGCACCGGCGAGTTTGCTTATCTTGAATGGGAGCAGCGCCGCCGGGTGGTTGAAGTGGTTTTAGAGGCAAATGCCGGCCGGGTGCCGGTTGTCGCCGGGGTCGCCGCCGCTACAACTGCGGAGGCGGTCCGGCAGGCGCGTGCATTCGAGCAGATGGGCGTGGACGGCATCCTGGCAATTATGGAAGCTTATTTCCCCATCCCGGAAAGCGGCATTATCCGATACTTCAGCGCAATCGCCCATGCGGTTTCCTGCCCGCTGACACTGTATACGAACCCCAATTTTCAACGGGTTGACCTGACCATCGATGCCATCGATAAGCTGGCCGAAATTCCGAGCATCCAATACGTCAAGGATGCCTCTTCCAACACCGGCCGGCTGATGTCCATCATCAACCGGGTGGGGGATCGTCTGAAGGTCTTCAGTGCTTCAGCGCACATCCCCTTGTGCGTCCTGCTGATCGGCGGGGTGGGGTGGATGGCCGGACCGGCCTGTATCATACCCGCCCAGAGCGTCCGGCTGTATGACCTGGCGATGGCAAAAAAGTGGGAAGAGGCAATGCTGCTGCAGCGAGGCCTCTGGATGATCAACCAGGTATTCGCCAAGTATTCCCTGGCGGCCTGCATCAAAACCGGCCTGGCGCTGCAGGGCTTTGAAGTCGGGGATCCCCTGCCGCCCCAGGAACCTTTATCTGAAAAAGCCCGGGACGAAATCCGGCGGGCGCTCAAAATGGTGGAGGGCTTATAATATATATTTTCCTTGACACTTCTCCTCTTTTCTAAGTATTTTACAACCCGACGATTTCATTAATTTTGGATAGGGTCCCCCATAACGGAGTTCTTTAACCTGTCATTGTTTGAGGAAAAAAAGATGATACTGCCAAAAGTTGAAATCAAAAAGATTCTTTATGCCACCGACCTGTCTGAAAGTGCGCGTCATGCCTTTGCCTATGCGGTAAGTCTTGCCAATGCCTATGGGGCCTCGATTACGATCCTGCATGTCCTTTTTAACGTGCCTAATGTGGATTCGATTGCTTCATTCTATATCGGGCGTGAAGAATGGAACAAGATTAAGCAGCGCACGGTTGATGATGCGCGCCAGGCCTTGATCGGCAAAAAACGGGAGAATGTCGCCATCAAGGAGATTCTGGCCGCGTTCAGTGAAGCCGCATCGGCAGAGGCCGAATCTCCGGCGACCATTACGGATGAAATTGTCATCAAAAAGGGAAACCCGGAAGACCAGATCCTGAAGCAGGCGGAAGAGCGGAACTGTGACATCATTGTGATGGGATCCCATGGTCATGGCGCCATTGCCGAAGCCGTGATCGGCAATACCGCACGGAAGGTGCTGCGGCGTTCTAAAATACCGGTTCTGGCGGTGCGGTTGCCCCAGGAAATCTAGTTGCAGATTTATTCGCGGTTTCTTTTGGTAAATGCGCTCTGCACCAGCGGGGTGCATATTGTACTGATACGTTTGCGGGCGGGTGTTATGGAGACGCCAGCCGGCCCTGCCAGGTGTTTCTTATTTCCAGGCGCTTATTGATTCGTTTCAGGGTCTCAGATTTTTGCAGGGACCACTGCGGCGCGACCAATTCATCCGAATGGGGATCTCCGGTTAGACGCTGGATAACCATATCTTTGGGAAGGCATTCCAGAAAATCACAGACAAGATCGACGTATTCCTGCCGGCCCAGGCAGCGATACTCCCCGCGGGCATGCATCTGTTCAAGCCGGGTTCCCCTGACGACATAGAGGAGATGGAGTTTAATCCCGTCGATTCCCATGGCGGCAATGGTTCTGGCCGTCATGATCATATCTTTTTTTTCTTCATGGGGAAGGCCGAGGATGACATGGGCGCAGATCTTGATTCCCCGGTTGCGGGTGGCCGCGACCGCCGCTTCAAAACTTTGAAAGTTATGTCCCCTGTTGATCCGTACGAGCGAAGGATCATGCACCGACTGCAACCCATATTCGATCCAGATCAGGTATTTTTCGGCATATGACTGCAGGAGTTTCAGGACCGGCTCGTTAACACAGTCCGGTCGCGTTCCAACGGACAAGCCCACCACATCTTTAACGGCCAGGGCTTCTTCATAGAGCGTTTTCAGGGTTGCAAGCGGGGCATAAGTATTTGTAAATGATTGAAAATATGCGATAAACCGTTCGGCTTTGTAACGCCGCGACAGCATGCTTTTGCCGTTTTCAAGCTGCTCTGAAATGCTGAGGCCGCGGGCGTGCGCCCCGGTTCCGGAACCTCTGGAGTTGCAGAAGATGCACCCCTCCCGTGAAAGTGTGCCGTCCCGGTTCGGACAGGACAGGCCGGCATCAAGGGATATTTTCTGAACCCGGCAGCCGAAAAGATTGCGAAGATAGGTGTTGAAATCAAAATATCTTTTTTCCATGATGGATCACCTTGTTGACGTCCAGTTCCTGCAAGTATATACATTGCGGATAAAAATAAAAGAAACATTTTAGACCTTCTCCGGAGTGGACATTAATTCTGGAAGCCTTAAACCCATATTCCCGGTTAATTAGAAAAATGTTCCAAAATAAGATTTATAGAGATCAGAATGAGTTCTCAGCAAAACGAATATGATGTGATCGTGGTGGGCGCCGGCCATGCCGGTTGCGAGGCCGCTCTGGCTTCCGCCCGGATGGGCTGCCGGGTTATCCTCCTGGCGATTGATCTGGACAAGGTGGCGGCCATGCCCTGCAGCCCTTCCATCGGGGGGATGGCAAAAGGTCAACTGGTGAAAGAAGTGGATGCCCTGGGCGGTGAAATGGCTAAAATTACGGATAAAACCGCTATACAATATAAAACCCTGAATACCAAAAAAGGACCGGCGGTCCATTCAACCCGGACGCAGAACGATAAGAAGCGGTATCATATGGCAATGAAAGCGGCGGTTGAAAAGCAGCCGGGTTTGGAACTTAAGCAGGCCCTGGTTGAAGGGCTGGTCGTCGCCGACGGAAAGATTGCCGGCGTCGTGGATTCCACCGGATTCGACTATCCGTCCGACAGTATTGTGCTGGCTACCGGAACTTTTTTAAGCGGGCTGGTTCATATCGGCTTCAGTTCCATAAAGGCAGGCCGGGCCGGGGAGTTTGCCTCCTATGGGCTTGCCGCCGATCTCAAACGCCTGGGTTTCAGCCTTGGCAGGATGAAAACCGGAACGCCTCCCAGAATCAAACGATCCAGTATCGATTTCACCAAATTTAAAGAACATGAGGGGGATCCGGCGCCGGTGCCCTTTTCTTTTGTTACCGAAATGATAACCCTGCCGCAACTGTCCAGCTATATCGGTCATACCAATGAAAAGAGTCATCGAATTGTGCAGGAAAACCTGAAGCGGTCTGCGTTGTACGGCGGCATGATCAAGGGGGTCTCGGCAAGGTACTGTCCTTCATTTGAGGATAAGATCGTTCGGTTTCCTGAAAAAAACCGCCACCAGGTTATCCTGGAACCCGAAGGTCTTGATACCGATGAAATTTATGCAAGCGGACTGGGAAACAGCCTCCCCCTGGACATTCAGCTCCGGTTTGTCCGGTCGGTGGACGGCCTGGAATACGCTGAAATCATGCGGCCGGCATATGCCATCGAATATGATTATATCAATCCCCTGGAACTCAAGCCGAACTTGGAAACAAAGAAAATAAAGGGATTGTTTTTAGCCGGTCAGATCAACGGGACTTCAGGATATGAAGAGGCGGCGGCGCAGGGGCTCTGGGCCGGCATTAACGCCGCCTGCAGGGTGCAAAAAAGGCCTCCTTTTATCCTGGACCGATCCGAAGCGTATATGGGCGTGATGATAGACGACCTTGTTACCCGGGGTACGCGGGAACCCTATCGGATGTTTACGTCCAGGGCCGAGTATCGCCTGTTGTTGCGGGAAGATAATGCGGATTTGCGCCTGGTCGATAAAGGCTGTGCATTGGGTCTTGTCTCCGAGGACAGAATGCGGCAAATAAAGGAGCGTAAAAAGCAGATCAGGGCGGAAATCAACCGGATCTGCAGGACGGTTATAAAACCTTCTGAAAAAGTAAATGTCTACCTCGCTGAAAAGGGTACCCCGCCGATAACCAGCGGCACCCCCCTGGACCAACTTCTAAAAAGAACCGAACTTAATTACGACATGGTCCAAAATCTGGCAAATGGACCTGAATTTATTGATAACAAAGTGATCCGTCAGGTTGAAATCGAGATTAAATACGAAGGGTATATCCGTAAACAACTTAAAGAAATTGATAAATTCAAGAACCTGGAAAAAATAAATATTCCGGAAGAATTCGACTATATGCATGTTTACGGACTTTCAAATGAATTAAAATCAAAACTTACCTCCATAAAGCCAAAGTCCCTGGGGCAGGCCTCCCGCATAGACGGCATGACTCCGGCGGCTCTGTCCGTATTGATGATATCGCTTAAATTATCCGGAAAGACCGACCCGAAACCATAGACCGATACGATCGGCGGCCGGCTGCGGTTATTAACCGGATATTTTTTGCGGGGATAAAAATCCCCCTTGTTATACAGGCACTTAAATCCTTGACACCTTATATTTTTCACCTTATTCTTTTCTTATACATTCAGGTTAAGCCGTTAGAATTTTTTACAATTGCAAGATAAAAAGACAGGATGAGCACAGGATGCCCGAAAAAGATTATTATAAAATACTCGGTGTTGACAAAAGCGCTTCCGATACGGAAATTAAAAAAGCCTATCGAAAGCTTGCAATGAAATACCATCCCGATCATACCAAAAACGATAAGTCCGCCGAGGAAAAATTTAAACAAGTAAGCGAAGCTTATGCCGTTCTGAGCGATGCGGAAAAACGCAAACAGTATGATCAGTTCGGCTCCAGCGGATTTCATCAACGCTTTTCCCAGGAAGATATTTTCAGGGGTTTTGATTTTTCCGATGTATTCAGGGAATTCGGTTTCGGCGGTTCCGGTTCTAGCGGCAGCCGCAGAGGGGGCGTGCGTTTTTCATTCGGCGGGAACAGCCCTTTCGGTAATTTTCAACAACAACAGGCGCCGGTAAAGGGCTCCGATCTGGTATACGAATTACCGCTGACTTTAAACGAAGTTTCCACCGGGACGGAAAAGACCATCAGTTTCCAGCACAAAGGGCGAAGTGAAAAGATTACCGTTAAAATTCCCAAGGGAATGATTACCGGGAAAAAAATACGTCTGGCCGGAAAGGGAGAAGCGAGCCCCTATGGCGGACCGGCCGGCGATTTATATATTCAATCGAAGGTCATGGACGATCCGGTTTACCGCTGCGAAGAATATGATCTTTATGTTGAACGAAAAATCAAACTGACGGAAGCGATTTTAGGAACCAGCATATCGGTTCCGGCCATCACCGGCAAAGAGTTAAGCCTTAAAATTCCCGCCGGCACAAAGCATAAGACCAAAATGCGTCTTTCCGGGCATGGATTGCCCCATATGCAGGGAAAGACCAAAGGCGACCTGTATGTCATAATCGATGTAAACATCCCCTATCAACTTACCTCCGAACAGAGAAAGCTCCTTGATAAATTGGCCGCTTCCGGATTGTAACGAATTAAAATTATTGACAAGTGGAACAAATAGAGATACTTGTGCAATATTATGAAAAACTACCAGTAATTGCGCCGGTTGATAATTACCCAACAAATGTATGCCTGAATGAATACCGATGAGGATACGCCATGATTATTACCTGTCAGCAATGTGAAACGAGTTTCAATTTGGATGAAGGCATTTTGAAGCCGGCTGGTTCAAAGGTGCGCTGTTCAAAGTGCAAACATATATTCGTTGCCTATCCACCAGCACAGGCGGAGAAAATTGAGGAGGCCTTGGCGGAGCCGGCCGGGATGGACATGGCCGGGGAGGACGCTGAAGAGACTGCTGAAGCCGATGCGTCACCGGAAACAAAAGGTGCAGCCGACGAGGAAGAACTGGACTTTTCCATTTTAGATGAAGATCCGGGACTGACAACGGAACCGGAGGAGACGACTGCAGCTGAAGCCGAAGAAGAGTTTGATCTTTCCGATTTGGATAAAGAGTTGAAGCTGATGGATGAAGCTGAAGAAACGGCGGCAGATGAGCCGGGCGGGGAGGACTTGTCGCTGGATTTCGATCTGGATGTTGATGAAAAGGAACCGGCTTCAGCCGAAACCGGGGAAGAAGAGCTGGATCTTGCCGGTTTTGATGAAGAGCCGTCACTGAAGGGTGATACGGCTCAAGCGGCAACGGATGAGCCGGGCGGGGAGGACTTGTCGCTGGATTTCGATCTGGATATGGATGAAAAGGAACCGGCTTCAGCCGAAACCGGGGAGGAAGAGCTGGACCTTGCCGGTTTAGATGAAGCGCTGTCCCCGGCAGATGAACCGGCGCCGGCGGCGGCAGATGCGGCCGCCGGAGAGGACTTGTCGCTGGACTTTGACCTGGATATGGATGAAAAGGAGCCGGCTTCAGCCGAAACCGGGGAGGAAGAACTGGACCTTGCCGGTTTGGATGAAGAGCTGTCCCTGGCAGATGAACCGGAGCCGGCGACGGCCGGGGATGATATGACTCTGGATCTGGATTTGAATCTCGAAGAAAAGGAACCGGTTGCGGCCGAAGGCGGAGAAGAAGAGCTTGATCTGACGGATATTGAAAGTATGCTCGAAGAAGGGTCGCCGGCCGGGACCGCAAAAAAAACAATTGCGGCAGAAGAGGGAATAGAGGTCGAAACTGAAGAAATAGATCTGTCGGAACTGGAAAAGATGCTGGAAGCTGACGAAGAGAGTGAACCTGCTGAAGAAGCCGATGGAGAGCCCGAAGATCTGGAACTCGACCTCGATATCGACATTGAACCCGAACCCGAAACCACCGCAGAAACCGGCGGGAAGAAAACCGTGCCGGAAGCTGAGGATCTTGATCTTACGGATCTGGATGCGGGATTGGAACTGGATGAAACGCCGGAGGCCGCTGCGCAGGCCGGTCCCTCTGAAGATCTTGAACTGGAATTTATAACCGAAGAACTGCCGGAGGAAGAGCTGCGGCTTGATGAAGTTGCAGAAGAGCCGGTTTCGGACGACGCCGCAGAAGAAATATTGATGGCGGTGGAAAATGAGCCGGTCGGCCGGAAAGAGGCGGTCGGTAAAGGTGATGAATCCGAGCGGCAGGCCGATGAAAAAGTGGTTGATAAGCGTCGCAGGAAAGCGGTTGCCCCCAAACCCAAAAAACGTGTCAGCCCGCTTCTAATTGTTCTGCTGGTGATTGTATTGCTGATCGGGGGGGTGGTGATGCTGCCCACTTTCGGTATCCGGATTCCTTATGTGGGCGACCTTATAAAAAATATTCCGGTAGGGGATTATCTCAGGAATATTCCTTATGTCGGCAACCTGTTGGGAGCCAAAGCGGACGAACGCGGCAACCTGAAAATGACTACATCCGATATCGACAGTAAATTTATCGAAAACGCTAAAAGCGGTACGCTTTTCGTCATTTCCGGCAAAGTCAGAAACGGTTACGATCATCCGCGCGGATTTGTTAAAGTCACCGGCCGTCTATATTCCAAGGGGAAAAAGCTGGCAAAGGTGCAAACCGTTTTTTGCGGTAATATACTGACTGACAAAGAGCTTTCCAGTCTGGACATGGAAGCCGTCAGGAAAAAACTGCTGGTACGCACAGGGCAAAAGCAATCCAATGTCAGGGTTGCTCCCGGGATGCAGGTTCCATTTATGATGGTTTTTTCAAACCTTCCGCCTGATCTGGAAGAATTTGACATCCAAATCGAAGAATCTCTTTCGGCGTCATAAAAGTGAGATTGATTTTTGGGCTTGACTAAAAAGTAATGAACTGTTAGATGAACCCCTTTTAATAACCGGCGGATGGGCCTATCCGGGTCTTGCGACAGCCGCTGGTTCAGTGGTGATGATTTGTAAAAACAATAATGGCGATGTAGCTCAGTCGGTCAGAGCATGCGGCTCATATCCGCAGTGTCCGGGGTTCAAATCCCTGCATCGCCACCACATACGAAATAAAGCCGCAATCACAAAAGGTTGCGGCTTTAGTATTTCCGGTCTGTTGTGACATTGAATATATTTGAAATCCTGCATCGGCAGGCAGCCCCAAGCCCCTTTGCGAAATTTCAGGGGGGCTTTTTTATGCTGAACCCGTATTATGGGGTTGAATTTAATCAGGCTGTTATATTATAAACAACCTTCGTGCAATCATCACCTTGCAACAATACTGAATTCATTTAACGGCCATGCTGACAGGTTTCCAGAAAATAATCGAAGAGCGTATCCGCAAAGCCCAGGATGAAGGTGAGTTTGAAAACCTGCCGGGTTCCGGCAAACCCTTGGCGCTGGAAGAACCGAACATTCCTGAAGAGCTTCGATTGGCCTATAAAATTCTTAAAAATGCGGAATGCCTGCCGCCAGAAATTGAATTAAAAAAAGAGATTACCCGGATCGAAGATGTTCTGGCCGGCATGACGGATACGTCTGAAAAGTACCGTGTTTTAAAAAAGCTGAATTATTTGATTCTGAAGTTAAATTTGTCCCGCAGGGGGTCGATCGGCTTTGAGATGCCGCAGTATTATGAATCCAAGCTGGCGGCGCAACTGCAAACCCGGAAAGCGTCATCCCAGGGTAAACCATGAGTATTGAGCAGAAGCGGATGAAGAAACTAAACCTTGCACTATTATCCGGCGGCGTTTCAACCGAACGAGAGGTTTCGCTGAACAGCGGCGATCAGGTCTACGCAGCCTTGGACAAAAAAAAATACAATGTGGTGCGCTATGATCCCAAAACAGACCTGAACCGTCTGATTGCCGATGCACCTAAAATTGATGTCGCCCTGATTATTCTGCACGGGCCATTCGGGGAGGATGGAACCATCCAGGGGCTGCTGGATTTGCTGAATATCCCCTATCAGGGCGCCGGTGTGCTGGGAAGCGCTCTATCCATGAATAAGCTGGCTTCAAAACAGTTGTATGAACTGGCAGGCCTGCCGGTTCCGGCGTACGTGGCGGTCAAGAGCGGTGAACCCATTGAGCCGGCGGATAGTATCGCGCGGCTGGGGCTGCCGCTGGTGATTAAACCCGCAACCGGCGGATCCAGCATCGGGATGTCCATCGTAAAAAAGAGGGATGAATTCGACCGCGCCCTTACAGAGGCTTTCAGGCACGATCAAACGGTTTTAGTTGAAGCTTATGTCAAAGGGATTGAGCTGACCGGCGCCGTGATCGGGAATGAACGTCTGGAGGCTTTGCCGATCGTTGAAATCATTCCGGGAAAGACCCATGATTTTTTTGACTACGAAGCCAAGTATACGGCCGGTGTTACCGAGGAAATCTGCCCGGCCCGGATCAATGGCGATTTGACCGCCAGAGCCCGGGATCTTGCCATGAGGGCGCACCAGGCTTTGTTTTGCAAGGGATACAGCCGGACCGACATGATCCTTAAGGGGAAAGAGTTTTTTGTGCTTGAAACCAATACCATCCCCGGAATGACCGCAACCAGTCTGCTGCCCCAGGCGGCAGCGGTCGCCGGGATTTCATTCAGCCGGCTCCTTGACAGGCTGATCCGGCTGAGCATTGAAGCTCATGACAAAAGCAAACGGCACCGGGTTCTCGGATGAGTAGCGGGTTGCGGGTTGCCCCTTTTCGCGCTGAGACGCAGGGGCGCAGGGAATGGCCGAAGGTCAATGCCGGGAAGGCTGTATTTGCGAGGCCGATGCGCCAATCCGGTGATGCCGGTGGTATTGAAGGAAGTTTATTCCCCTGCGTCTCGGCGTCTTTGCGGGAGAATTTTGGGGAGTGTGTGCTGCCGGTTGCGGGGTACGGGTTGCACGTTACGAGTTATGGGTTGCGGGTTGCGGGTTTGTGGGTTGGGAGTGGTTAAGATGATGGCGCCTTGTTAGCAAGAGGGAGGTTTCTTATGAAAGTTTTGGTTATCGGCGGCGGCGGCCGAGAGCATGCATTGGTCTGGAAAATTGCCCAAAGTCCCAGGGTAAAAAAAATATTTTGCGCACCTGGAAATGCCGGAATCGCTCAACTGGCGACCTGCGTGCCGATCGGCTCGGAAGAATTGGAAAAACTGCTGGGCTTCGCAAAGGAAAACCGGATTGATTTAACGGTGGTGGGACCCGAAGCCCCTTTAAGCAGGGGGATTGTGGATCTCTTCAGCGAACAGGGCCTGGCGATTTTCGGTGCAACCCGCAAGGCTGCCGAATTGGAATCCAGCAAGTCTTTTGCCAAGGATCTGATGAATAAATATGGGATTCCGACAGCCAAGGGCCAGACCTTTAGCAGTTACAAGCAGGCTGAAAGCTATGTCCATCAGATCGGCGCCCCGCTGGTAGTTAAGGCTGACGGTCTGGCTGCCGGAAAAGGCGTGATCGTATGCGATACGGTCAAGCAGGCCATCAGCGCTTTAAAACGGATCCTGATCGAAAAGGAGTTCGGAGAGGCCGGCAGCAAGGTGATCGTGGAAGAGTGCCTGGTGGGCGAAGAAGCTTCTTTTCTGGCCTTTACGGACGGAGAGACGGTCCTGCCGCTGCCGTCTTCCCAGGACCACAAGGCCATATTCGACAATGACGAGGGGCCGAACACGGGCGGAATGGGCGCCTATTCCCCGGCGCCGGTCGTGGACCCTTATATGCATCAAAAAATTATGCAGGAGGTTATGATCCCGACCGTGCGGGCGATGGCGGCTGAAGGAAGGCCATACAAAGGAGTGTTGTATGCCGGCCTGATGATTAAAAAAGATCAAATCAAGGTTCTGGAATTTAACGCGCGATTCGGCGACCCCGAGGCTCAACCGCTCCTGATCCGCATGGAAAACGATATCATCCCGGTTATGGAAGCCGTTATTGCCGGCAGATTGGCCAATTATAAACTGGAAATCGATCGGCGCGCTTCCGTTTGCGTTGTCATGGCGGCAGGTGGATATCCGTCATCTTATAAAAAAGGCGAACCGATTTCAGGGCTCGGCGGTCTCAAGCGCATGAAAGACGTTGTTGTTTTTCATGCCGGCACCGCCCGGAAAGAAAATTCGATCGTTACCAGCGGCGGGCGCGTCCTGGGTGTGACCGCCCTTGGCGATACGATTGAAAAAGCCATTGAAAAGGCATACCAGGCGATTTTGAAAATATCGTGGCAAGGTGCGTACCACCGCAAGGATATCGGCCAAAAAGCCTTAAGGCGGATTCAAACCCCGCCAAAGGTCGCCATATTGATGGGAAGTGATTCCGATTTGAATATCATGAATGAAACCGTTGCCGTTTTAAAAAAATTCGGAGTCCCCTACGACATGACGGTCGCTTCGGCTCACCGCACGCCGGCGCGGACGGCCGATATTGCATCGACCGCCCGCAAGCGGGGGATTAAGGTGATTATCGCCGGCGCCGGTCAAGCCGCTCATCTGGCCGGTGTGATTGCTGCGCACACCACCCTTCCGGTTATCGGGGTTCCTATTGATGCTTCTGCCCTGCAGGGACTGGACGCACTGCTTGCTACCGTGCAGATGCCTCCCGGGATACCGGTTGCCACGGTGGCCATCGGCAAGCCGGGCGCCCGCAATGCCGGAATTCTGGCGGTTCAGATTTTGGCCGTTTCAGATGATGACCTGGCGGAACAGCTGCAGGCGTTTAAGATGGAGATGGCCCGCCAGGTTGAACAAAAGGCTCGAAAAATCAGTGCCATTCAATAAGATCAGACAAGTTAATGAAAGGGAACCGGAGCCTGATTTCATCAGAGAAGCGGGGGAGATGATCGCAGCCGGAGGGATCGTTGCGTTTCCAACCAAGAACCTGTATGGGTTGGGCGCCGACGCATTCAACCCCGATGCAGTAGCGAAAATATTCAGCATTAAACAGCGGCCGCCGCAAATGCCGCTGCTGATATTGATCAAGCATCGCAGCGAGCTTGATCGGGTCGTGCTGAAAATTCCGCCCGTGGCGGAATTCATCATGGACCGTTTCTGGCCGGGAGGAATTACCCTTATTTTTGAGGCAAAAGCGGAGTTGCCGCCGAATCTGACCGCAAAGTCCGGGAAAATCGGCGTTCGCCTGCCGGCGCATCCGGTGGCCGCTGCACTGGCCGAAGCGGCCGCAAATCCGATAACGGGGACAAGTGCCAATATTTCCGGGGAGCCCGGCTGCTCCCGGGTTGCGGAACTGGCAGGCACTGTTGGAAACAGCGTGGATTTGATCCTTGATGCCGGTCCGCTCCCCCCGGGCATAGGTTCGAGCGTCATTGATGTAACGGCCGAGCCGTTCCGGTTTTTGCGGGAAGGTTCGGTATCCGCCGAGCATCTCCATGCGGCGCTGAACAATCGCTGATCAATTATATTGACAACGGTGACTGATATTGCTTATAAATTTCAAAAAGTTGCCGGAGTGGTGAAACTGGTAGACGCAGAGGACTCAAAATCCTCCGGGGGCAACTCCATGTCGGTTCGATTCCGACCTCCGGCACCACCAGGAAATGCGGGGTTGCTGTTTTAAAAAGTTCAGCCCCTTTTAAGTTTTTTTAAGATCGTGATTTTTATCCAGCAGATTGCGATTTCGATTCGGATTGAAAATACCAAAGAGGAGGGGCCAATGACGGATGATCAAAAGATACTGGCAGGCAAAAAGATCCTGATTGTTGATGATGAACCGGATGTGCTGGAGACGTTGCTTGAACTTCTGGATATGTGCAACATCGATACGGCGCCCGATTTTGAAACCGCTGAAAAATTTTTGAATAAAAACAGCTATGATATTGCAATTTTCGATATTATGGGGGTCAGGGGGTACGACCTGCTGGAAATCGCCAACAAAAGAGGGATTCCGGCTCTGATGTTTACCGCCCATGCCCTGAATCCGGATGCCTTTGTAAAATCCATGAAAGGCGGCGCCAAGGCTTACATTCCCAAGGAAAAGATGTCGGAAATCGCCAGCTTTGTGGCCGACCTGCTGAAGGCGCAGGCAGAAGGGATTGATCGCCCCCGAAACTGGTTTGACCGGCTGGAATCATTTTTTGACAGGCAATTCGGCAGTGACTGGCTGGACAAGTATACCCAGGCCCATAAAAAATATGACTGGCTCGACTTTGATGATTGATCAGAATTTTCCTGCCGGAGCAAACCGGCAGCAAAGAGCCGGCCGGGCATTAAAACATGCCGTTGCAACAACGCGTTGAATGGTTCGCCTGAGAAAGCGGTTTTCATTTTTCTGCCTGAGGGTGACTCGTATGGCTGCCACCTGACAGAGAGGGGATAAAATGGAACTTATTTGGGAAATCGGCTTGCAGGCCGGTTTTATTTTCGGGCTGATACTGGGCGTTGCAGGCGTGGCATTATCTCTTTTGCTGGTCATTTCCCCGAAAACAGCCAAATCTTTAAGCAATATCTTCAATGCATACGTGCTTGTCGAAAAAAAACTCACCTATCTCAATAAACCCATTCAAACGGACAGTTTTACTTACCAGCACAATATATTGACCGGTTTAACTTTGGTCGGCGGGTCCGTCTTCTTTCTGTTTTTTTTGTTTTTCCGATTTGATGAGGCTAAAATCCTGAATATGTTTCTTGGCCATTCTTACTTATTTTTATTTGAAATCATATCCACAACAACCATACTGATCGGAAAAATAGCCGGTTTTACAGGGGTCGGCATCGGCCTTTGTCTTTTATTCCTGCCCGGCATCATGGTTAAGATTGAAAACAGGATGGACGCCTGGATTGCCACCCAGGGCATAGCAGACAAACTGGATGAGTTTCACCCGGGCATCGACAACTTCATATTGCGTTTTCCCTTACTTTTCGGGTTTGCCGGCCTGATGACATCCGCAGTTTTAATTATCCTGTCCATTGCAAGCCTGTTCAGCAAATGACCCGCCTGATATCAATCAAAGATTATATATCGATTTTAAGGGCTGATGGAAAAATTTAAAAAATTGCCTGTCAGGCGTAACCATCAGTGTTTCGGCTGCAGCCCGATGAATACCGCCGGGCTGAAAATGACATTTGCAACGGATGGAGAATCCGTTATTTCTTCCTTAAAAGTGCCGGAACACCTGTGCGGATGGAACAATCTGGTTCATGGCGGCGTTATCGCAACCATCCTGGATGAAATCATGAGCTGGACGGCGATACACCTTTTAAAAAAAATTATCTTAACCAAGTCGGTTTCGATTGAATTTGTCAAACCGGTTTACATCGGCAAAATGCTGACGGCAAAAGGAAGGGTTCTCGAGGTGAAAAGTAAACGCGAAGCCCTGCTGGAAGGCGTTATCATCAACGATAGCAATGAACTCTGCGCAAGGTCCCAGGGGACTTTTGTTTTATTTTCAGCCGAAGTCGCAAAAAGATTGAATATAATGGATGCGCAAGGTTTAGAGACGTTCAAGGGTATCTTTGAAGGGCTGCCGTGAAGAATTCCCGGATCGTTCCAGTCGCCAGACCATCGGCCCGGTTGTCCGCAGGCAGCAATGACTTCTCCCTACAGGCAGGGAGCGTCCCCGGGCCTGACGGTCTGAAATGATCACAATCAAGTTATTATTGACCGCTTTTTTTTGGGGGGGGACCTTCATCGCCGGCAAGGTCGTTGCCGGGGCCATTGAACCCTACTCGGCTGCTTTTCTAAGATTTTTTGTGGCGGTATTGTTTTTGGTTTTTTTTACCTGGCGAATCGAAGGAAGGCTGCCGCCAATTAAAAAAAATCAGATTATTCCGATACTCCTTCTCGGCGTCAGCGGCATTTTTATCTATAATGTTTTCTTTTTCAAAGGGCTTAAACTGATTGAAGCGGGTCGGGCGGCAATCGTTATCGCAAACAATCCGATCATTATTTATCTTTTATCCGTCTGTTTTTTTAAGGAAAGGGTGACCCCGATAACCGCCATCGGCGTTTTGCTTTCGGTTTTTGGGGCTCTGATCGTCATTACAAAGGGGAGCCCGTTTGAAGCCCTGCAAGCGGATATCGGACGCGGTGAATTATTTATTTTTATCTGTGTGTTGAGTTGGGCGGCCTTTGCGTTGATCGGAAAGACAATCCTGAAAGGCTTATCCCCCCTGGCGGCCATTACCTATTCGACCCTGGCCGGAACGTTTTTATTATTTGCCCCGGCCTGTATAAACGGGCTTTTACAAAATATCCGGCACTACTCGCTTGCGGCCTGGCTGGGTATTTTTTATCTCGGTTTTTTCGGAACCGTCCTCGGGTTCGTCTGGTACTATGAAGGTATCCGGGCGATCGGTCCGACCAAAGCGAGCCTGTATATCAATTTTGTACCCGTCAGCGCCGTGCTCCTCGCCGCTATCCTGCTGGGCGAATCTCTGACGGCGTCATTATTGACAGGGACGATATTCGTGAGCCTCGGCGTATATTTGACTCGCAGCAATTGCCCGGCGGGCGGGGACCGGATATTAAAGCATCCAAAACAATAGCGGACTGATTAAATAATGCGGCAACCATGCGGAGATAATTATAATGAAACCGAAATGGGCGGAATATCTGCAACCCACCGCCGTCCTGGACAGTGAACATCCCGACATCGTTGCGTTTGCCGTAACAACGGTGAGCGGAGCCGGTGATGACCCGGTCGAACAGGCGATCAGGCTATACTATGCGGTCAGGGACGGAATCTGGTATGACCCCTATTATCCGTTTTATCTGCCGGAACATTATCGCGCCAGCCGCGTACTGGCGGGCAAAAGAGGGTATTGCGTCAGCAAGGCGGCACTGCTGTGCGCCCTGGGGAGGGCGCGCGGGATCCCCTCCCGGCTGGGGTTTGCAACCGTCCGCAACCATCTGGCCACCCGGCAGCTGATTGAAATGCTGGGTTCTAATCTATTCGTTTACCACGGCTTCACGGAATTTTATCTTTCCGGGCGATGGGTCAAGGCGACCCCAGCCTTTAATGTAGAGCTGTGCCGGAAGCATCGGGTCGCGCCGCTGGAATTTAACGGCCGGGATGATTCCATTTTCCACCCTTACAATTCCGAAAAGAAACCGTTTATGGAATATCTTGAAGATCACGGAACCTTTGCGGACGTGCCGCTGGAGCTGATTGTCAATGCTTGGAAAGAGGCCTACGGCAGCGACAGGGTCCGGCAGTGGATCGATGCGTTTGAAAAGTCCGGCGGGGGACGGCGGCGGGATTTCGACAAGGAAGAGATTATTGCCGATTAAACCGGTCGGGCAGTTTTTTTGAAAACAGCAGGTAACCGAGCCCTGAAACCAGTGCCATGGATGCAATTGCGATCCAGGCAAGCGCATGCCGGGAACCGGAATGGTCTAAAATAAGGCCGCCGTAGAGCGGACCGAGGGACCATCCCGAGGTTACAAAAAAACCGAAGATACCCATATACCGACCCATTCTGCCGGCGGGGGCCAGTTTTGAGGTCAAGGCCAGCGCCGGCGGAGACATCACTATTTCACCCAGCGTAACCACCAGTATGATTCCCACAAAGTGTTCAAACCTGTCGGCAAACCCCATCATTCCATATCCGAGGGCATAAACAAAAGCTCCCAGCGCCAGTTGAACCGTCAGCTTGTGCCTGGCCAAAAGGCGGGTAAACGGCATCTGCAGCGCTACCACGGTTATTCCGTTCAGAGTATAGAGCAGTCCCAGCTGATACTCGCTGATGCGGACCATTTCAACGGCGTAAACGGAAAACGGTGCGATCAGTTGCGAGACAACCAGATACAACCAGAAGATCAGAAAACAATGCCGCGCCAGATAGGGGTCTTCTTTAATGGCGAATATATCTGTGAATTTAAACTTTTCAGGGGTAATTTCCAACCTGGGGATTTTAAGAAATATCCAGAAAATAAGGGAGGAAAGAAATGTGATGGCTGCAGAAATGATAAACAATAAACCGTAATTGTATCCGGCCAAAAATCCGCCGATGGCCGGACCGGCAGCCCAGCCGAGATTTCCGGCGGACCGGGTCAGGGCATATCCGTCGAGACGTTTTGCCGGCGGGAGAATATCCGACACCAGTGCGTTTGCGGTCGGTTGAAAGACAGCCCCGAAAATTGAATTGATCAACAGGAAAATAGAAATTGCCAAAAAACCCCATTGTTGATAAATAGCAAGGGCCAGCAGGATAAAAGCGACCGCCCGTAACAACTGGGAGAAAATCAGAATATGGCGCCTTTCAAGGTGGTCGGATATTTCACCCCCGAGGGCTTGAAAAATGGAGCGGACAACCGCCATAAACCCAAAAAACAGTCCGATCTGGGCGATCGTTAAACCCAGCCTGGAGTGGAAATAGATCGAGATAAACGGGATCGAAATTCCGAAACCCAGTGCACTGACAAACCAGCCGAATGCAAGCACCCAGAGGTCCCTGTTAAACTGACGAAGATATTTCAAACTTCCGCTTATCATTGTCCGGTGCATATAAATGAATTTAGGATAAAAAAAAAGAAAAAATACGACAATAGCCGGGCAGTGACCGGAAACCGACGCCATAGACAGCCCTGAGAGGTAAAATGAAGATCGAAATTAAAACGGTTCTCCCCGGCCCCAAAGCGGCCGAACTGATCGAAAAGGATCGCCTATATGTTTCTCCTTCCTATACCCGGATTTATCCGCTGGTGGCGGACAAAGGCCGGGGGCTCTGGGTTCAGGATGTGGACGGGAATGTGTTTCTTGATTTTACCGCCGGGATCGCCGTCTGTGCGACCGGTCATTGCCACCCGCGCGTTGTCGCCGCGATTAAAGACCAGGCCGACCGGCTGTTGCACATGTCCGGCACCGACTTTTTTTACGCCCCCCAGATTGTGCTGGCCGAGAAACTGGCCTCTCTTTTGGGAACCGGCCGGGGTTATAAGGTTTACTTCGGCAATTCCGGGGCTGAGGCGGTGGAGGCCGCTTTCAAGTTGGCCCGCTGGCATACCCGGCGGGAATTAACCATCGCTTTTTATGGTGCGTTTCACGGGCGGACCATGGGAGCGCTTTCTCTGACCGCCAGCAAGGCCATCCAGAAAAAGCATTACCATCCCTTTGTTCCGGGAATTACCCATATTCCGTACCCATACTGTTATCGCTGCCCCCACCGCATGTGCTATCCGCAATGTGATCTGGCCTGCGTAGAATGGATTGAAGACACCCTTTTCCGGACCACCCTGCCGCCGGAGGAAGTTGCGGCCATCTTTGTGGAACCGATTCAGGGGGAAGGCGGCTATATCGTGCCGCCGCCGGAATTCCATCAGAAATTGCACCGGATCGCCCGGAAGTACGGGATCCTCTATGTCGCCGACGAGGTCCAGTCGGGGATGGGACGTACCGGTAAAATGTTCGCCATGGAACATTTCGGGGTTCAGCCGGACATCATCGCATTGGCCAAGGGAATTGCTTCCGGCATGCCGCTGGGGGCCATGGTGGCGCGGGCTGAAATCATGAACTGGGAAGCCGGTTCGCATGCATCCACTTTCGGCGGAAACCCGGTTTCCTGCCGGGCTGCGCTGGTGACCATTGAAATGCTGCAGGAAAGCCTGATGCAGAATGCGCGCATCCAGGGAGAGCGGCTGATTCAAGGATTGCAGAGGCTGCAAAAGTCCCATGAGGTCATGGGAGACGTCAGGGGCAAGGGGCTGATGGTTGCGGTGGAACTGGTTGAGAACAGCGAAACCAGGACTCCCGCCAAAAAGTGGCGTGATGCCGTTATTCGCAGGGCGTTCCAGAAGGGTTTGCTGCTGCTGGGCTGTGGAGAAAACAGCATCCGGTTTTGCCCGGCCCTGACGGTAACCGCGGAACAGATCGATGAATGCCTCGGCATCTTCGAGAAAGCGGTCCGGGAAGGGACCCGATGGATATAATTTCTATAATACTTAATTTTTCCTGAAGCCTTTTGCGTTCAGCTTTAAATCAACTTCTCTTCAATTTTCATGAAAAATTCAGGTATTAAACAACCGGCCGGGTAAATATCAGCCGCAAGGGGGTGAGTCATGAAAAAAATACTGGAAGCGATCGATATGCTGGGCAAATACACCGGCGCCGGGAACGGATCCTGGCTGGATTGCAGCGGGAAAGAGCTGGCGTCGGTTTCCCCGGTTGATGGCCGGGTTATCGGAAGCATTCAAACGGCCGCGCGCGACAACCATGAACGCATCGTTGCCGGCAGCGTGGCGGCCTTCCGTCAATGGCGGCAGGTCCCGGCCCCCCAAAGGGGCGAGATCGTCCGGCAGATCGGCGACGCCCTACGCCGTCATAAAAAAGAATTGGGGGCCCTGGTGAGCCTGGAAACGGGCAAGATTCGCGCCGAAGGGGACGGGGAAGTCCAGGAGATGATCGATATCGCCGATTTCAGCGTGGGGCAGTCGCGGATGCTCTATGGGTTGAGCATGCAAAGCGAGCGTCCGGGGCACCGCATGCTTGAACAGTGGCATCCCCTGGGCCCCGTCGGCGTCATCACGGCCTTTAACTTTCCGGTCGCCGTGTGGGCCTGGAATGCCATGCTTGCGCTCGTTGCCGGTGATACGGTCATTTGGAAACCTTCGTCCAAAGCCTTTATGTCCGCCGTTGCGGTCATGAAAATTGCATGGCGGGTTCTGCATGCAAACGACCTGCCCGACGGGATCCTGAACATCCTGGTCGGAAACCGCGACGCGGTCGGTGACCCCCTGCTGCGGGACAGACGGGTGCCGCTGATATCCGCGACGGGAAGCGTCCGCATGGGGCGGCAGGCGGCCGAGATCGTCGGCTCCCGCCTGGGTAAAACCATTTTAGAACTGGGGGGCAATAATGCCGTTATCGTTACTCCCGAAGCCGATTTAGACCTTGCCGTCCGCGCCATCCTTTTCGGCGCAGTGGGAACCGCCGGCCAGCGTTGCACCACCACGCGCCGTGTGATTGTGCACCAGGATATCTTTCATAAGCTGAAGGAGGCTCTGATCAATGCCTATCGGCAGGTTCGGATCGGTTCGCCCCTGGAGGACGGCACCCTGATGGGCCCGCTGATCGACCGCGATGCGGTCAAGTCCATGCAGGGGGCGTTGGAAACGATCAAGCGTCAGGGCGGCCGGATAGTGTATGGCGGCGAAGTGCTTTCCGGGGGCATTTATGATGCCGGCACCTATGTAACACCTTGTATCTGCGAGGTGGAACCCGATTGCCCGAGTGTGCGTGAGGAAACCTTTGCGCCGATTCTCTACCTGATTCGATATCAAACCCTTGAGGAGGCCATCCGATACCACAACGATGTTCCCCAGGGTCTTTCCTCAGCCATCTTCAGCAACAATATAAGGGAAACCGAAACGTTCCTGAGCCATTGGGGCAGCGACTGCGGTATCGCCAACGTGAATGTCGGGACTTCCGGGGCTGAGATCGGCGGCGCCTTTGGCGGCGAAAAAGACACCGGCGGGGGCAGAGAAGCCGGATCGGATGCATGGAAAGCCTATATGCGGCGGCAGACCAATACCATCAATTGGTCAAGGGAGATTCCGCTGGCCCAGGGGATCCGGTTCGAAATCAACTGACAGCCTGTTTGTGGCGCAATTCAAAAAATTAGTATAAAAAGGTATATGAAAGCACGGATCCCTGAAAATGAAGTCGGGTTACTCCGGCAGCGTCTCATGCGGTGGTATCAGAAAAACCGGCGGCAACTGCCGTGGCGCCGGACAAGCGATCCGTTTTACATCTGGGTTTCAGAAGTCATGCTGCAGCAGACCCAGGTAAAAACGGTCATTCCGTATTATTTGAAATTTTTAGAACGCTTTCCCGATATCAAAACCCTGGCCGGGGCGGATTTGCAGGCGGTTCTCAAGGTTTGGGAGGGGCTGGGGTATTATGCCCGCGCCCGCAATCTGCACCGTGCCGCCAAGATGGTTTTAGACCGGCATGACGGCGAGATTCCTACTGAGCAGCAGGCGTTTCGCAGACTGCCCGGTGTGGGTCCCTATATTGCCTCGGCGGTGCTCAGTATCGCCTTCGGGCTGCCTAGCGCTGTAGTCGATGGAAATGTGAAGCGGGTTTTATCCCGCCTTTTTTTAATCGATCTGCCGGTAAACAAAGCGTCCACGCTTGAAACTTTCAGGCAGGTCGCCTCGGAATTGATTTCTTCCCGCCGCCCGGGCATTTTCAACCAGGCAATGATGGAACTGGGGGCACTGGTCTGCCGATCTTTCAACCCGCTTTGCATTTCCTGCCCTTTAATGAAAAACTGTCGGGCGTTTCAAACGCAGCAGACGGCCCGGTATCCCCAACGGATCCGGACAAAACCGGTTCCCACCCATCACATAGCCGTCGGGGTTGTGTATAAGAAAGATCGCGTTTTAATTACCCGGCGAAGGCCGGAAGGGCTTTTGGGAGGGTTATGGGAGTTTCCGGGCGGTAAAATCGGAAAGAAGGAAACTGCGCAGCAAGCCTGTATCAGGGAAATCAAGGAGGAAGTCAACCTGCATATCAAAATCGATTCGGCCGTCACCCGGGTCAAACATGCCTATACGCACTTCAAGGTTGTTTTAGATGTTTTCCGCTGCAGTTATGTTTCCGGACGGGTCAAACTCAATGGGCCGGCGGATTTTCGCTGGATCAGGCCCGGTCAGGTTGACGCCTATCCATTTCCCAAAGCCAACCTGAAGTTTATCCCATTACTGGAACCCTGATTGAACTTCATCACCATAATTAAGGCCCCCGCATACGCCAGCCCGCCGCAGGCCAGGATGGCGGGCAGCCCCATGCCGAGGGCAATTTGAACCGCAATAATGGTTGCGAGTACGGAAGCGCATCCATTCAACGCCCAGGCGTTTGCCCGGCAATACGGGTTTTGCAGCATCAGCCGCATCCCGACCGGGAAGGGGATGCCCATCAGGATACCCGGCGGGAGTAGAAGTAAACAGGCAAACAAATAGCGGCCGTAATCCGGCAGGTTGAGACTCCACGGGGCCAGGCGGTTCAAACCCAGGAGCAGTCCGACCAGCGCCAGCACCAATGCGGTCAGCCCGAATTTGAGTCTTAAAAGATCCCAGTTTCGTGAGAAATACCCGCCCATGCCCGAGAACACAAGCATTCCGGAAAGGACCACGGTAAAACTGATGACCGGATTGCCGAAGAGAAAAATAAATTTTTTTATAAAATAGATTTCAACCAGCATGAACCCGGCTCCGATGGATAGAAAATAAACCGACAGCATCAAGGAAGGCGCGTGGTCGTGTTTTTTAGCAAGCATCCGGGGCAGCACCAGGAGCACCAGGGCAATCGCAATGGCTTCAAGTAAAACCGCCGCCGCCACCATTTCACCGGAAATAAAAAGGGCGTCGAATCGGCTGCCGGTGCTTTTATAAAACTCATAGAAGCGGGACCATTTCAGAAAACTGCTCTGAAATGGACGCTGATCGTTTTGCGGTCTGATGTCCAGAGGGTAGGAAGCGAAAAAATCTTTTTCACTTCCGGACCGATATGCTTCGGACAGGCGCCTGATTGCGGTGTAATGGTAAGGCTGATCGAATATATTAAAACGGTTGACCGTTTCGGTTCGAATACCGGGAATATAGACCAGGTCGAAGTTTTTATGATGGGCGAAATCCTCGATCGGGGCGGTGGCCGTAAAAGGTTTGGCTGAAATAGTCAGAACAACCGTATCCCAATTGCGGAGAACGGCAAGATGCCTTTCGGGATTTTCAGCTCCGGTTGTTCTTAGGCTTTCGAAGGCGGCGGCCCACAATCTCAGCACGTCGGCGGGGGGCAAGTTGAGCTTGCGCGCGATGACAACAACGCCGTTTTCCGTCAGGCGTTTAAGACAGGCCGTTATGGCTTCGACGGTAAAAAAGTGTTCCTGGTTCAGGGCGGCTGAACCGGGCAGAGAACTTCCCCAGTTTTCAATCTGGATGATGCCGAAACGCTGCGGCGTTTGCGCCAGAAACGCCCGGTGATTTTGATTTATAACAGAGATTTTATAATGATCCTGCACAAGGCCGGCGATGTTCGGGTCCTGTTCGACCACCGTGATGTCCTTTTTCCCGGCGGCCAGGGCGCAGGCGATTCCCAGGCCGCCGTTTTGCTGAATAACCAGAACCGATTCATCCGCCGGGTTTAAGGCATGCCCCGCATATGCGAGGGTATATTTGGCAAAATCGGCATCTTCCGGAAAATTTAAATGGTACAGCGCAATCGGACTGTCGCCGTCTTTAAATAAAGTGCTCTGCCCGGGGAGCCGGCCGGAAAATTTCAGGCTCAGTCCCGGCGCAAACCGGACAAACCGGCTTTTAACATGATCAACCCTGCCATGCAGGCCGGTCAGGGTTTCCGCTACTTGAGCGTCCGGCAAATGAAGCGTCTGGCTGAGCGCTTTGTAGGGTGAAGGCTGTACGGATACGAGGTATTTACCGCCGGGCGAGATAAGAAACACGGCAACACCTAACAGCCCCCCGCCGGCAGCCAGGAGAGCGCATTTCCCCCGGAACGACATGCGGTTGCCGGAAGACCGCTTCCGCCGGGACATTAGGACGGCAAATTGAACGACCGAAAGGGGAGCCATCCCCGCGAAAACAATCAGACGGCCTTCATCCCAATAAGGCAAAAGCAGTGCCGGAAACACGGCGCCGAGGGCTGAGCCGGCCATGCTGAAAAAATAAAGGGTGCCGGACTGGTGCGGAACCGAAGCGTAAGCAGCGGAAAGGACGAAGCCGGCAAAAAAAAAGGGGAGGGCTGCCAATGCAAAGGACAGCACAAGATAGCCGACCTGAACGGATTCGAGGGTCAGCCTGAAATAATCGAGGGGAATCCGGTTAAGCGTCAACAAGACAACCATAAGCGAAATGGTGTATAGGATGATATACCAGCAGATTGCTTGGGGGGATGACAGTCTTTGGATCGGGAATTTTTGAGAAGCGTCGATCAGTTGAAGCACGACCCCGCTGGCGGCAAAGCCGAAAAGGGCAATGCTGATTACCATAAAGGATAGATGGTTCCACTGGGTGATTGAAAAAATCCGGGCGAGCAGGATTTCAAATGTGATTGAAGACAGCGACAAGATGAAAACGAATAGATGGATCATGGCGCATTACCTGCCGGCATCATCAGTCGCGGAAGGGGACCGGTCCTCGGCATACCCGGTCATGGGGACAAACAGAACCCCTGTGATTTGCCTGACCGTATAATTCTCAGATAGCTTAGTGACCAGCGTCAGGTTCTGGTACCTGAAAGGATTTCCCAGGGGCAAAATAAGTCTGCCGCCGTTTTTGAGCTGTTGCAGCAGGGGCGGAGGTATATGGTCGATGGCCGCCGTAATCATGATCGCATCAAATGGCGCCGCATCCTCCCAGCCGAAATATCCATCCCCCTGTTTGATTTTAATATTGGTATACGGCAACGACTGCAGGGTTTGGCTTGCCTGTTTAAAAATATTATTTTTGATTTCAATACTGTAGACCTCTTTTACCATCCTTGAAAGTACGGCCGCCTGATAGCCGGAACCGGTTCCGATTTCCAGAACTCGGTCACCAGCGGAAAGCTTCAGGCCTGCCGTCATAAGCGCAACGATGTATGGCTGAGAGATCGTCTGACCTTCTCCGATGGGGAGCGGTCGGTCGGAATATGCCTGGTTTTGAAGCGATTTGGGGACAAACAGGTGCCGCTGAACTTCTGTCATGGCAACAAGCGTTCGCGGGTCCGTTACACCCCGTGCACGGATCTGGTCGGCTACCATTTTTTCTCTTGCCAGACGGAACCGGGGGCTTTCTCCGGTAGTATCTGCGAGGATCGGATCGTGCAGTAAAAGAAGGAGAATCCACAAGCTGATTCTTTTCATCAGGCGGCTCCTGTGTATGTTCTGCGGATGCACAACAACGTAATACCCTACCCATTTAACATAAAATGGCGCCGTTGTCAGGTCCTGATACGACCAAAGACTCTTCAGGCTTATGGGTTCGGTTCCGCCGGACTTGACCCGGCGACAACCGGGTTAAGGTGTTTTTGATTGCGGTTTGCGGATAGGGGAGTGCTGAACCGGATTTTGTATGGGGGACTGATCTTGCCGGACCCGCCAATCGGGTTTGTCTTGACATTTGAGGGAGCCATGGCGTAAATTGTCACTCCTAATATGTTAATAACATGATTAAAAGTTGTTTGCGCGCTAAACATACGGGTTCGGCAGGACAAGCTGGCACAATATATTTACGAAAGGAAAAGACCATGTCTATTTACGAAATGATCAAGGATATGCCGGTGTTCAAGACTTTTTCCGAAAGTGAAATAAAGCAGTTTGCCGAAATGGATCACTCAATCATTGAATATAAACAGGGTGAAATTTTGACAAAAGAAGGTGAAAGCTCCACCGCATTATATTTAATCGTCAACGGGTCCGTCTTGGTTACCAAGACCCGTGACAATGCTAAAATACGGATTGCCAAGCTGGGACCCGGTGAAATATTCGGTGAAATGTCGTTTTTTTCAAAAAAAGCCAGGAATAGCGATATTACAGCGAATGAGGACGTCATTGTGATCCGGATGGACGATGATTTTTTTCAAAAGATCAATCCGGTTATAAAAGATAAGACTAAAAATTATTTCATCGAGTTGTTGATCAATCGACTGGACACGATGAATGATTCGATCATGAAAATATCAAAACTGATGCGAATGTAGTTGCTGCCCGAATATTCAGCATACCATCGTTTCCATAACCCATGTTGCATACTTCGCTTTAAAATCATTCAAAAAATTTCGACTGGAATTTCCGGCAGGCTTCGCGGGGGCCGGACAAACCCGGATTTTAAATCCGTTTCAGATCCGAAGTCATCTGCTGTCGGTAATGCTCATAATATTTGAAAACTTTTTTTATGTAATACCGGGTGGCCTTGAAAGGAGGAATTCCCTGGTACATTCTGACTTTCCTGAGGCCGGCGTTATAGGCTGCCAGGGCGAGTTTGACATCACCCTCGAAAATATTCACCAGGCGCTTAAAATATAAAACGCCGCCGTTGATATTGTGTTCGGGGTCAAAAATATCTTCGACGCCCAATGCTTCGGCCGTTCCCGGCATCAGCTGCATCAGACCCATGGCCCCTTTTTTGGAAATTGCCTTGGGGTTGTAACCCGATTCCGCCATGATAATGGCTTTGATAAGAGCCGGATCCATTTCGTGTTCGGTGGCAACCTTGACAATAATGGGGTGAAAAAGTTTTTCGCCTTTGGCTAACCAGAGGGCCGGCACCGTCGGCTCCTTCCCGCCGGTTTTAATTTCAGGCTCTCGATTCGGCAAATCTTCCGGAAACGCAAGGATTGTGCCGATCGGTTTCCGGAAGAGGATATGCGGATGTTTCTGGCCTTTATCCAGGAGGGGGCTGAAGATATACTGGAGCATGATCACCATGAAGAGCCAAGCCGCCATACTGTTGAAGAAACGTGCCAAGCGGCCCCCGGGTGTGCTGCAGTTTTGCGGTCGGGAGGAATCTCTCATCATGATGATGCATAAAAAGTTTACTGGAAAGTTTATTAAAAAAATCCTTATACCAATATATGTTGTATGTCAAGTATTAATGGGCGCCATATGTTGTAACCCTGATCAGCCACTGCATTGCCGTCCGACTGAAAAACAATTATGAACATATCCGGGTTATTGGTTGCCGTAGCCATTCCATTGACCGCAGTCCGGGCATTGCCATGTGATTCCATTGCAGGACATTCCCCAAAAGTTCTCCAGCATGCATGCCTGGCAGATCTGGAAGCCGCAGCGACACGTCCAGCAAAACGGAAATACACCTGCACAGCAAACGCAATTATATTCCCTGGAGCGCCTTCTTTTTTTTCCAGGGAGCGCTGCGGCCGATATATCTTTCATGATCTGTTTTGGGGTTAGTCTTGTGGTTTTTATTGATCCGTGATAAAGACAACCTGTCGAATTCTTGATAAAAGTCAATTTGCGGGAACCGGTACAGGCAATTCCCTAACCATTTTGAAATCCTAATGCAGAAAGCGCCGGATGTCAAACAGCTTTCCGGTTTAAAATGCAATGGCACTGCAGCGGGGCCCAGTCCTGAAAATAATTGATAATTTAAGGTGTCAGGGGAGGGCATAAGATCTTTGCGGAGAGCGATGCACTTCATGTCGCAGCGTCCGATTGGACAGATCATCATTCCTTAACGATTTTCGATGCATACAGAAAAAACAATCTATCTGATAGACGGCAGCGCTTACATCCACAGGGCTTATCACGCGATCCGGTCGCTGACGAATTCAAAAGGATTTCCGACCAATGCCGTTTTCGGCTTTACGCGCATGCTGCTGAAACTGATGCAAGACCGTGCACCGGAATATGTGGCCATGTGTTTTGACGCCAGGGGGCCGACATTCCGCCACGAGGTTTTTAAGGAATACAAGGCCAACCGACCGCCGATGCCGGAAGATCTGTCTGTTCAGATTCCTTACATCAAAGCCGTTACCGAAGGATACAACCTGACCGTTTATGAAGTGCCCGGGTACGAAGCCGACGACCTCATCGGCACCTTTGCCCGGGCGGCCGAGGAATCCGGATTCCGGGTCGTGATGGTAACCGGCGACAAAGACTTCATGCAGCTGGTCACGGATCGTGCGGTCATCTGGGACCCCATGAAGGATGAAGCCATCGATCTGGATAAAATTCAGGTTTCGAAAGGTGTTCGGCCCGACCAGATCGTCGATGTAATGGGCCTTTCAGGCGATTCTTCGGACAACATCCCCGGCGTTCCCGGCATCGGCCCCAAAACTGCGCTGGATCTGATCAAGACTTATGGAGACATGGAATCATTATATCGGCAGGTGGAAAGCATCCCTAAAAAGAAACAGCGGGAAAACCTGATTCGGTATCGCGAACAGGCCTTTTTAAGCCGCCGGCTTGCCACCATCGACACGCATGCACCGGTTTCCTTTGATGTTGCTGCGTTCAAAGTCAAAGATGCGGACGCAGTCAGGCTTGCAAACCTGTTCCAGGAGCTCGAGTTCCGGCAGCTGCAGCAGGCGGTTTCGCCGGCGGGCGATCAAAATCAAAAAAAATACCGCTCGATCCTGAACCGGTCGGCTTTGGCCGAACTGGTCAAGCGCCTGAGTTCCGCTGATTGCTTTGCGCTGGATACCGAAACCACCTCACAAGATCCGATCAAGGCGCAGCTGGTGGGGTTATCCTTTGCAATCCATCCGGACGAAGCTTTTTACATCCCCTGTGCCCATCGATATCCGGACGCGCCCGTTCAGCTCGGGCCGGCTGAAACGCTGCAGCAGCTTCAGCCGGTTCTGGAGGACGGCACCATCCGGAAAATCGGTCAGAATATAAAATATGACTGGATGGTGCTGAAACGGCACGGCATCAATCTTGCCGGGGTTGAGTTTGACACCATGCTGGCATCCTATCTGCTCAATCCCTCTAAAAGGGCCCATAATCTGGACCAGATTGCCCTGGATTTTCTGAATTATCGCAAAATAAAATTCAAAGACCTCGTCGACAAGGGGAAAGATATTACCGGGTTTGCCCAGGTTCCCCTGGAAACGGCGACACGCTATGCCTGTGAGGATGCCGATATCACCTTTTCGGCCTACAGGGTCTTAAGACCTGAACTGGAAGCACTTAACCTGTTACCGTTGATGGAAACGGTGGAGATGCCGCTGGTCCCCGTCCTGATGGACATGGAGCTTACCGGAATAAGCGTCGATAGAGACCGGTTGATAATGCTTTCAAAATCTTTTCAGCATCAGCTGGAGCAGATCGAAGCGACCGTCTATCAGCTTGCCGGCGAAACATTCAATATTAATTCTTCCCAGCAACTGGGACATATTCTTTTTGAGAAGCTGAACCTGCCGGTTCAGAAAAAGACTTTAAAAAAAACCGGGTATTCGACGGACGTGGATGTGCTGACGACTTTGGCCGCCTATCACGAACTGCCGGCACAGGTGCTCAGACATCGAACCCTGTCCAAACTCAAGTCAACTTTCACCGACGCGCTGCTGGAACTGATCAACCCCGAGACCGGCCGCATTCATACCTCCTTTAACCAGACGGTGACGGCTACCGGCCGTCTCAGCAGCTCGGATCCGAATCTTCAGAACATTCCGGTCCGAACCGAAGAGGGACGGGAAATCCGCAGTGCTTTTGTTCCCCGGACGGACTGGCATCTGGTTTCAGCCGATTATTCCCAGATCGAGCTGCGAATCCTGGCGCATTATTCCGAAGACAGGATTTTGTTGCATGCCTTTGAAGAAGATGAAGACATCCACACCCGCACGGCGTCGGAGGTGTTCCAGATCTTTCCGTCCTTCGTGAACGATGATTTGCGGCGACAGGCCAAGACCATCAATTTCGGCATTATCTATGGAATGAGTGCCTACGGTCTTTCCAAACAGTTGAATATCAGCCAGGCCATGGCAGACACCTATATTAAAAATTATTTCAGCAGGTATAAAGGCGTCAAAGAATTCATGCAGAATACGATTGAAACCGCCCGCCGAACCGGAAAGACCAGCACGCTGCTGAACCGGATCCGGCTGCTGCCGGACATCAACAGCAGCAATCGGAATGTGCGCCAGTTTGCCGAACGCACGGCCATTAATACGCCGATTCAAGGGACCGCGGCGGACCTCATCAAAATAGCCATGATCAAGGTGGCTGCCGCTTTTAAAAAGGAAAAGCTGCAATCTGCGATGCTGCTTACTGTTCATGATGAACTCGTTTTTGAAGTGCCTTCGCAAGAACTGGAAATCGTGAAGGAACGCGTCAAGGCGGTCATGGAAAACATCTGGGATCTGAAGGTCCCCCTTAAGGTCAACATCGCTTCCGGCGCCAACTGGGCGCAGGTTCATTAAGAATTGCATCCGGCCTCTTTTATTCAATCGGGCTTACGAAGGTTTTCTGGACTTTGAAAAAAAAACAACATATGCCGATCCGATGCAAGTGGGCCGGGGCTGATCCGTTATATGTCCGTTATCATGATGTTGAGTGGGGTGTTCCCCTGCATGAGGATAAAAAACTGTTTGAATTTCTGGTGCTGGAGGGGGCTCAAGCCGGGTTGAACTGGTTGACGATTCTGAAGAAAAGGGAAAATTACCGCAAAGCCTTTGACAATTTTGAGATTGCGAAAATAGCTGCTTACGATTCCGCCAGGACGGCGGCACTGCTGTGCGATCGGGGAATCGTGCGCAACAGGTTGAAAATAGCGGCGGCGATTCAAAATGCCCGGGCCTTTGAAGAAGTTCAAGCGAATTTCGGCAGTTTTGATGCTTACATCTGGCGCTTTGTCGGGGGCAGACCGATCCGGAATCACTGGAAAACGGAAACGCGCATACCGGTCCAAACGCCGGAGTCCATTGCAATGAGCGGGGATTTGAAGCGGCGCGGATTTCGATTTGTGGGCCCGACCATCTGTTATGCTTTCATGCAGGCGGTGGGCATGGTAAACGATCATGTGGTGAACTGCTTTCGTTACGATCAGGTTTAAAACAGAAAAGGAGGGCGAGATGACCACCTGCAAAACCTGCGGTAAAAGACATAATGTCGGATTCGTCTCCACGCGGTTTGCCGGCACGGACGGGGTGTCCCTGGAAACCGAAAAATGGGCGGATGTTTTTAAAAGCGAAGGCTATAACTGCTTTTATTTTGCCGGGGAACTGGATCGTCCCCTGCAGTGCTCCTACCTGGTCAAGGAAGCCCACTTCAAACATCCGGACATCAGGGCTATTTATAAAAGCGTTTTTGGCGTTCAGACGCGCAGGCGCTCGCTGACGCAGCAGATTCACGGATTAAAAGAAAAATTAAAAAATCATCTCTATAAGTTTATTAAAAAGTACAGGATTGATTTGCTGGTTCCGGAAAACGCCCTTACGATTCCTCTCAACATTCCCCTGGGTATCGCTCTGACCGAACTGATTTCGGAAACCGGCATGCGGGTGATCGCTCACCACCATGATTTTTTCTGGGAACGGCAGAATTTCATGACAAACGCAGTCTGGGAATATCTCAATATGGCCTTTCCGCCGCATCTGCCCAGCATTCAGCATGTGGTTATCAATTCCTCGGCCGACAACCAGCTGAGTCTGCGGTCCGGCATATCCGCCAGCATCATTCCCAACGTGATGGACTTTGACCACCCGCCGCCGCCGCTCGACAGCTACGCGGCGGATGTGCGGCAAAGCCTTGAATTGGACGACGATGAACTCCTCATATTACAACCGACCCGGGTGGTCAAACGCAAAGGGATCGAGCACGCCATTGAACTGGTCCATCGGTTGGGAATGAAAGCCAAACTGATTATTTCACATGCGTCCGATGACGAGGGCCATGACTACGAACGTCGCGTCAGAGAATATTCCAGGCTGATGAAAGTCAACACCAACTTTGTCTGTAAGGTTATTAATGAACGCAGAGGCCGCACGGCAGACGGTCGAAAGATTTATACATTGGCCGATGTCTATCCCCATGCGGACCTGGTGACCTATCCGTCGACATTTGAAGGTTTCGGCAATGCTTTTTTAGAGGCCATCTATTACCGCAAACCGATCGTGGTGAATACGTATTCTATTTACGAAGTGGACATCAAACCCAAAAAGTTTAATGTCATCGAAATTGACGGCTATGTCACCGACAAAGCGGTTCGGCAATCCCGTAAAGTTCTGAAAGATTCGGCCTATCGCCGGAAAATGGTTGAGGACAATTATGAAAGGGGGAAACGTTTTTACTCCTACACCTGCCTTCACCAGAAGCTGAGAAATCTGATTGCCGAATCGATGGGGTGTAGCTTTTCACAAAATGAAAAGTAATCAGCGGTAAAATTTTACCAGCCGCCGGGGTGCGACCCCTGAAAGATAAAGCGTTATCAGCAGCCAGTTTCGGAGGGTGCAGTAGAGCACGCCTTCTTTTTCCCAGCGGCGCGGCGAGGCCAGCGCAATGTCCGGCAGGATGCTGATTTTGGCGCCGGTCTTTTTGAGACGCCGCATCAAATCTACGTCTTCCATCAGGGGGATGTCGCTGAACCCGCCGATTTTGTCATAAATCGTTTTCTTTATGAAAATGGCCTGGTCGCCGTAAGGGATTTTTGTAAGGCGCGATCGTAGCGCCACCGCCCATTCAATCAGGCGAAACACCCGTTTGCCCGAATCGATCCGCAGCGAGAAACCACCGCCGGCAATATCCTTGGGGCGGCAGGCGTCAAAAATTCGCTGCCGCGCATCCCTCTGGAGGATGACGTCCGCATGCAAAAATAGTAGAATGTCGCCTGAAGCCAGCCGGGCGCCCTGATGCATCTGACGGCCGCGTCCCCTGGCGGATCGGATTTTTATTGCAGCAGCGCAGGTTACGGCTGCGAGGGTGCTCCCTTCAGGGTCCCCGTCCACAATGATAACTTCAGACTTTAAACCTCCTGCCATATTTTGCAGATGCATGAGGGCGTTGTTTATGGTATAGGCCTCGTTCAAGACCGGAATAATGATGGAAAGGTGAGCGCTCATAGACCAGATGGCTCCATTATACCCTACATTTAAGCTAAGCGTTAAAATCGGAATTCAGAAAGGCTGGAGCGGCTATGTCTGGATGCTCAAAATAATCGTGCCCATATCTTTTTTGACATTCCTGATCGATACCAGCGGCTTTATCCACCGGATTGATTTTGTTTTGACCCCTGCCATGGGCTTCCTGGGGCTGCCGCCGACAGCCGTCATTCCGCTGTTGCTGGGTTTATTGACGGGAGTTTACGGGACCCTTGCGGCCATGGCCGCCATGTCGTTCAGCATTCCCCAGATGACCTTAATTGCCGTGTTCATCCTGATCGCCCACAACCTTATACAGGAAGGGATTATCCAGAGCAAGTCCGGACTGAATCCATTAGTCGCAACGGGGACACGCCTTCTTTCGGCGATCCTTATGGTGATGCTGATGGCGGAGCTGTTGGATATCGAAGGAGAGATGCTGAGCGCCGCTCCCGGAAGTTCCGCGGCAGGTCAGGCATTCGGCTTTTTACTGAAAAAGTGGGCTGTGGAAACAATCCGGCTTTGTGTTAAAATATTTTTTATCATTATGACCCTGATGGTGATTCTCAGAACCTTAAAGGATTTTCATCTGGCTGAGCGGATTGTTGCAGCTTTGGGGCCGGTGATAAAGCTGCTGGGACTCAACCAGCGGGTTGGCATGATCTGGCTGACCGCCTGCCTTTTTGGTCTGTCTTATGGCGCAGCCGTAATTGTTGAAGAGGCCCGCGAGGGAAATTTCACCCCGGACGAACTTGCCCGCCTGCACCTGTCCATCGGCATCAATCATTCCATTCTGGATGATCCCGTTCTTTTTTTGGCGTTCGGCATAAATCCCATCTGGTTGTGGATTCCCCGGTTGATAGCGGCCGTCATTGCCGTCCGGGTATACCTGTTTTTCAATCGCTGGAAATTAAGATGTCCTTTGTGATGTCGGAAACGGAACTGCAGCCGGATAAACGCATGGCCAGTTCCAGCTCCTTGCGAAGTAATTTCAGTACCTCTCCGGCGCCTTTTTGGCCGTTAACGGCAAGACCCCAGATAATCGGCCGGCCGATACCGACGGCGCGGGCCCCTAACGCGATCGCTTTGAGCACATCGGTCCCCCGGCGGATGCCGCCGTCGATGAAGACCTCCAAACGGTTGTCCACCGCTTCCACAATTCCGGGCAGCGCCTCGATGGTGGCCGGTACGGTATCCAACTGGCGTCCGCCATGGTTGGAGACGATTACACCGGCGGCCCCGTGTTCGACGGCCATCCTGGCATCATCGGGATGCAGCACTCCTTTGAGGAGTACCGGCAATCTGGTTTTTGAGCAAAGCCAGTCCACATCCTTCCAGTTAAGGGTGGGGTCAAACTGCCAGGTTACGTAACTGGCCAGCCCGGAACCATCACTCTCGGGAAAGCTCTCCTTTCCCGTCTGGACCATATTCGCCATCGAAAGCCCCTTCGGCAAGCGGAAGCGGTTGCGGACATCCCTTTCGCGGCGGCCCCAGACCTGGGCATCCACCGTCAGCGCCAGGGCCTGGCACCCGGCAGCCTCAGCCCGCTGAATCAGCGACAGGGTCGCGGCGCGATCCTTATAGAAGTATAGCTGAAACCAGAGTGGCCCTTCCGTGACCTCGGCCACCTCCTCTATTGAGCAGGTCGACAGGGTGCTTAGGATCATGATGACGCCGGCGGCTGCAGTCGCTCTGGCCGTGGCTATTTCCCCATCGGGCGTGGCCATGCGATGGAAGGCCGTGGGGGCCACCATGATCGGCATTGTGGCAGCCTGCCCGAACAGGGTTTGGCCGAGATCGGTCTGGCTGATATCCTTTAAAACCCTTGGTTTCAGCTTTATCCGTTCATAGGCCGCGTGGTTCTCGCGCAGGGTAATTTCATCGCCGCCGCCGCTGGCATAATAATCATAAGCCGTCGGGGTTAACCTTTCTGCGGCGGCTTTTTCATAGTCAAACAGGTTGATCAATAATTTTTCCATCTTATTCCAACATGCTTTCGGAGGTTTCGCTACGGGGCTGCTCCACATCCTTGTCGTCCATCAGGATGCGGGCACATGAATTCCAGCGGAGGACGGCGTCCGGGTTCCCTTCCGGGCGGATTGCAATGGCTTCTTCGTAGGCAGACATGGCCTTCTGAAACCATTCATAGGCCACCCGGCCGGCACTGAACCCCCTGTTGCTTAAATGCGCTTTGGCGCGTCTTTCATAAATAATTCCCAGATAGAACGCTTTCTGATACGGGTTTGCCAGCTTGGATTGCACCTCCAGCGCACGGTGATAAGCCGGGAAAAGCTGCTCCTTAAATTGGGCCGTCAGTGAGAGCAAGAGGTTGATCCAGGCGGGCTGGTTGTGGCGGTCAACGGACAAAATGTCGAGACACACACTTTCCGCTGCCCAGGGCTCGTCCATGAGGCGGTAGCGTTCGGCTCGTTCGAGTGCTGCCGGTATATCCCCCCGTTCAATTTTTTTCAGGTCGAACATGAGTCGTGCCCTCCTTTAAAAGAATCCTTGTAATAGCAAACTTGCCGGTGAAACCGGGGCGGTCCTATCGAGTTTGTGATTTGAATTTATTAAATTATAAAAGGGTTTGTCAACAGGGGGACCGGTATGCTCTTGAAAATCGGAAGATCCCGTCTGAATGTTAATCTGATTTAAGGTGCATTTCCTCTCAGTTTGCTGCGGGACCAGGTGGCCGGAGCTTTCCCACGGGTTCACACCATTGATTATGAAGATCCATTTGTTGCCACCGTCAACAGCATGAGCGGTTGTTATTATTCCCGGAAGGTTTGTCATAAAAGCAGAAAGCGTACCCGTTAGGCCGCTCGGTTACGCTTTCTGCTTTTTCCGTTCAAGGTATGGCCGCTAAAATCCTCCGGGGTGTCCGTCATCCTCGGGAAACGGCAGCTTCCTTAAAGGGAATTGTTTATAGGCGTAGCTTTTGAGGGCCTCCTCGTCCATTTCCAGCCCCAATCCTGGTTCCTTGGGAAGGTGGATATAGCCGTCCACCGGTTTGAGCTGATTTTTACAGATTTTATCACCCAGTTCAACAAAGGGCAGGAAGTATTCAGTGATGGTAAAGTTGGGCATGCAGGCGGAAGCATGGATGGTGGCTGACAACGCCAGCAGGGTTGAATTATAATTGTGGGGAGAAACCGCAACAAAATAGGGCTCGGCCATGGCGGCGATTTCCAGCAGTTCCAGGATGCCGCCGCAGATGGAAATATCCGGATTGATAATATCTGCCGCGCGGTAATCAAAAACCGGACGGAAGCCCGCCTTGGTAAATATGTTTTCGCCGGTGACGACCGGTATACGGGTATTGCGGCGGACTTCTGCAATCGCCTCGATGTGTTCGGCCTGGCAGGGCTCCTCAAACCAGTACGGCTCAAATTCTTCCAGTCTCTTGGCCAGTTCGATCGCATGCATCGGCGCCAGGCGCCGGTGAATGTCCAGCAACAGGTCGACATCCGGCCCGACCGCCTTGCGGACCTCTTTGACGACTTTGACGGCGTGCCGGATGTGTTCCTTAGGGATAAAAGTTCTCCAGGGACGGGGCAGCGGGTCGAATTTCATGGTGTCGAAACCTTGCTCGACAACCTTGCGGGCCGCATTGACATAGTCTTCCACTTTAGACATTTTATAACTCCAGCCATTGGGATATACGCGGACCTTGTCCCGGACGGGGCCCCCCAAAAGGTTATAGACTGGCTGGCCGCAGGCTTTCCCGACGATATCCCACAAGGCCATTTCGATGCCTGAAAAAGAGCTGTAAAATTCAAGCGATCCCCGACGCTGGGCAAAATCGTCAAAGGCGATCCTTCTTAAGTGTCTTATCTGGAAAGGATCGCGGCCGATAAGATAACGGCTGAGCTCTTCAATGTGGGTGACGACGGCCCGATCCCGGTCATATTGAGTGTAAGCTTCTCCCCAACCATAGACGCCCTCATCCGTTTCAACCTTGACAAAGATCAGGTTTTTACGCCAGCCCGGATGAACCGTGTAGTTCTTGACATTGGTAATTTTCATTTTGATCGCTCCTTATAGTTGTTGTTTAATCAGATGCTTTTTGCTTGATACGGGCGGCGCCGTCTTCCAGGGCGCTCAGGGCCTGATCAAGCGTTTCCGGGATACTGCCGCCGAATTTTTCCCGAAGCCCCAGGCGGCTGCACCATGCCAGTTTTTCGCGGACTGCCCGAGTCATATCTACTGGAAGACTTAAATATTGAAGCGTTTCGATGACATCTTCCATTTCATGGGCCATGCGTTCGGCGCTGGAGATTCCTTTTGTAAAAATGGTTCGTACGGTCTCGGTAAAAATATTTTGGTCCATGGTTTCCGATATCGACTGCAGGATGGTGTCTTCAGCGTCATACCGGCGAGCGGCCATCAGCATTTCGATTAAAAGGGCAACGAGCCCCTTCATAAAGATGCTGCGAAACATCTTTAGCCCCGATGCCTTTCCGGGCTTTTCTCCCAGGCAATCGATCTGCATGCCGTAAGGTTCCATGAGTTCTTTAAAGCGAACGGCCCCGCTGCCGGAGGCGAGAATGGGGACCCGATGCAAAAAAGTCGGAATTGCACCCATCATGGCGGCATCAACAAAAGCAGCGCCGGACCTTTCGATAACGGTTGCGATTTTTTCCTGGACCATCGGTGCAGTGGTATTCACATCGATGTAAAGTTTGTTTTGGGATAGATAAGGGGCGGTCTGCTCGGCGATGCGCAGTGCTACCGTTCCGGTAACACATGAGATGATGATGTCGGTTTTTTCGGAGAGCCTTTGGATGCTGTTGATATAAATCGCTCCAATCTCCGCCGCGCGTTTTTTAAGCGTTTGACTGAAGGGGGGGGTATTCCACTGGTTGTCGCAAAAATAAATTTCTTTAATGCCGGCGCTGTTTAATCCTTTGGCTATGCCGTATCCGGCAACCCCGAATCCGATAAAAGAGAGTTTCATCTGATTTTTCCGATTTTTTTCAATAGTTAATCGAATTCATCTTCCGGGAAAAAGCGGGCTTTTGAATTTTCAAGGTGCGTCCGGACGGTATGGCGGATTGACGCATCATCTCGCTCGTTGATTGCCTGAAGTATGGCCTCATGTTCTCTGATGCGTTCGTCCCGCAATTTGGCGTCCGCCAGGGCCTTTTTCATGGTCTGCCAGAGGGGCTGATTCATTGCGTTCAACAGGGAAGAGATAGTATTCACGACCAGCGGGTTGCGGGTAATTTGAGCGATCTGCAAGTGAAAGGCATGATCTTCCAGGCGATAGGTTTCAATGTCATTTGCCAGAAGCGCTTTTTGAATGCGTTTAAAACAGGCCGATAAATTGAGCATATCCTTTTTCATATAGGCGCGGCCGGCAAGAACTGCAGCTCCGGGCTCAAATGCTATCCTGGCGTCAATTAATGCAAAGGGATCGTCGCCATTTTTAAATATCAGGGAGATGAGCGTGTCATAATTGTTTTTGTCGACGGAATTAACAATAAAATTTCCCTGGCTGTGCCTGGTTTCTAAAATGCCCATGATCTGGAGCGCGGATATCGCTTCCCGGATGGTGTTGCGGCTGAGCCCCATTTCCTTGGAAATGATTCTTTCCGGCGGAAGCTTGTCTCCCGGCAATAATTTCTGCTTCTTGATCGCCTCAATCAGCATCTCAGCGGCAATATGACTTTTTTTCTTTGTTGCAATCTTGCTGAACATTAAATGGTATCCATTATGTCCGAATGGTTGAAATTTTGAACCATATTATCAGCAAAGAATATAAAAATCCAGAAAAATTTTATATAATATAACTAATTGATTATATAATTTATATTAATGAATTGATTTTTGCTTGACTTTTATTTCGGATATTGGTAGAACCATAAAACCAATAGCGCTTTAGCCATTTTAAAACCGCCGGAAAGGATCTAAGTATCCATCGAACCGGTTTCAATAATACTCAATTGAACACATATGGAGGCGATCGTGAACGATCAAACACAGAGAAGGTATAATCCCGCTCTTTTGCGGCTGGAACTGCTGAGCCGGGGCGTTAAAGTGGATCCCGAATTTTCGAAACAGATGGGCAGTTCTTTGAAGGAGCCGCTCTGGACACGAACCGGACCTACCAGCACCGGCATTGATCTAAAACTTGAGAGAGGCGTCTATGTCAGCCCGGCCATTGAGGGCGAACGGTTTCCCTACCACTATAAGGATTCCCCATTTGTTTTGACTGTTGATGAACGGCAGAAACCGGTCATAAAGAAAAACGGAGTTATCGTCCAGAAAGTCACCCCATTTCCACGGCCCAGTTTCTACGGCAAGACAACGAGCAGCGGCAATCCCATGGAAAAAATCGGTGTGGTAACCGGCGATTTTCTGGCGATGGCCATCGATAATCGCTGCTGGTTCTGGGGGTATTACCGGGACGATGAACTGGTCAACTATAAAGAAAAACAGTGTAAATTCTGCGGCATCGGCCTGAGCATGAAGCGGGATGAACTTTACCGCAAGAGCAACGAGGACATCCTCGAGGTTATTTCGGCGGCCGTGGAAGGCGGCGACGTCAAGCACGTGGGGATCAATGCCGGCACCTTTCCCCCTCCGGGACGCGGCCACGAGGAATATGCCAAACTCATCTCCGAAATAAAGTCGCGCCATGACGTCTGGATCCGGCTGTCCATCTGCCCGCCCGAGGAAGAGAAGTACATCGATATCCTCTTTGCTTCCGGCGCCGACCAGATCGGCTACGACATCGAAGTCTTCGATCCCAAACTCTACGCCCATATCTGCCCGGGCAAAAACGAAGAGGTCGACCGGAAAGTCCCGCACCAGCATTTCAACCGGATGTTGAAATATGCGGCCCGAACCGGCGGCCCCAACAAGACCTACTCCATCCTCGTCACCGGACTGGAATCGAAAGAGAGCACGGTTGCGGGTGTGGAGCACCTCTGTCAGATGGGCGTCGTGCCGCGGTTGGGCATATTTCGGCCGATTCCGGGCACGCACCTTGAAAAACATCCGGTTCCCAGTTCCGAATATCTGGTTTACTGCTATCGAAAACTGCGCGAACTGACCATGAAATACGGCATCGATTCCGGCTGTCCCGGCTGCGGCCGGACATTTGTGGGAACCAAGGAATACGACGGGGTCAATCCGATCATGCCGGAGATTACGGATGCGGATCTGGAGATCGCAGGGATCGATCCGGGCAAAATATAACTCGGCAATTTCCCATTGCCTGCTGCCGGAAGGTGCATTTCCGATCAGGTTTCTTCCGGCATGGTGGAAAGGACAACCTATCGCAGATTTTAAGATCGATTCATCGGAGACCTATGCAAAAACGGATAGCGGCCGTCTATATGCGCGGCGGAAGCAGCAAAGGCGTCTTTTTTCATGAGAACCATCTTCCCGCTGATTCGGAAATCAGGGATCGCATCATCCTGGCGGTATACGGCAGTCCCGACCCCAACCGCCGCCAGATCAACGGAATCGGTGGCGGCATCTCCAGCTCGAATAAGATGGCGATTATCAGCCCTTCTTCGGACCCGGAGTTTGATGTCAACTATTATTTCGGCCAGGTGAACATTGACGTTGCGGTAATCGATTACCGTGGCAATTGCGGCAACCTGTCGTCTGCGGTGGGGCCGTTTGCTGTGGATGAGGGGCTGGTCAAAGCACAAGAGCCAATTACAACGGTTCGGATCCATCAGGTCAACACCGGCAAACGCATCGTGGCTGAGATTCCGGTAAGAAATGGCTTTTACAATGAAACCGGCAGCTACAGTATCGACGGCGTTCCCGGAACCGGCGGTAAAATTGCACTGCATTTTTTCGAGCCGGGCGGTTCGGTTACCGGCAAGCTACTGCCGACCGGCAATGTCAGAGACAAAGTTCAGGTTCCCGGCGTCGGCGCCGTAACGGTATCCGTCGTGGATGCCTCCAATCCGGTGGTTTTTGTGCGGGCGGCTGATTTGGGCCTTAAAGGAACGGAGATCTCCGAGCTCGACGCCGGCAACGATGTTCAATCCCGCCTTGAGAGAATCCGCTGCGAAGCGGCGGTAATGATCGGTCTGGCCAGGAACCCGGAGGAGGCCCACAAACGGGGTCAGGCCTTTCCCAAAATCGCTTTTGTAAGTAAAGCGCAATCGTACCGGTCGGTCGCCGGAAGAACACTCCAAAAAGAGAAAATGGATTTTGTCGCCAGAGCCATGTCTTTGGGAGATCTGCACAAAGCCTACCCGGTGACCGGTTCCATCTGTGCGGCCGGGGCAGCCCAGATTGAAGGCACGGTGGTTCACGAGATGATGGCAGGGAAACACATCGGGGATACGGTGCGTCTGGGGCATCCTTCCGGCATCATTGAACTGGGAGCTCAGGTTACAAGGAGCGGCAATAGTTATACCTATGAAAAAGCGATCATTTACCGCACGGCCCGCCGGATGATGGAAGGATATGTGCTGGTGCCGGAAACCTATTTTAGGGTAATTGAAGATTAATATCAATGGGCGATGGTGATTCGTTTTGTCAGAAACTTTTGGCAAGCGATTGTTAACAATCTGTCGATTAACAGTAACTTTTCAAGAATCTGTTATAAGACTAAAAAGGTATAGTATTTTATTTTTGCCAATGAGAATAACTTGAAGGATGACTTTCATGAAAAAAGGAGATAGAGTTTTTGCAGTTATTTGTCTCGGTCTTAGCTTCTGGCTCATCTTTGAGTCGTCGCGACTGGTCTATCGTACCGCTTTCGCCCCGGGACCCGGATTTCATCCTTTCTGGCTGGGGGTTGTCCTTGGCGTTCTTTCCATCAGTCTTTTGATCCAGACATTCAACGTTAAAAAAGAAAGTATTGGTACCGAAAGAGAGATAGCGCGGCTACCTGGCAAGGATTCGTTCGTCCGGCTGAGTCTGATTGTTTTGATAACACTCGGATTCGCCTTTTTGATGAATACATTTGGATTTGTTCTGACTGCTTTTCTTTTTGTCGCTTCCATTTTGTATATCCTAGAGGGCGACGGGATCTTGAAAAGTACTTTTTATGGTTTTGTTTTCAGTGGTGCCATATTTCTAATTTTTCAGTACTGGTTGGAAGTCAATCTGCCCAAAGGCTTTTTAGGGTTTTAGGGGGGTTTAAATGGATATTTTGCACAATTTGATGCAGGGATTTGGGACGGTTCTTTCACCGTACTATTTGTGGATAGCAACAGTTGGCTGTTTTTTTGGAACCATCGTGGGGATTCTGCCAGGATTGGGACCTTCTGCTACCATTGCGATTTTGCTTCCCCTTACATTCAACATGAATCCCACGCCAGCTCTGATCATGATGACGGCAATTTATTACGGTGCTAAATATGGTGGTTCGACTACATCGATTCTCATTAATGTACCGGGGGAGGGCGCTTCAGTAGTTACGGCCATTGACGGTTACCAGATGTCGCGTCAGGGGCGTGCAGGGGCCGCATTAGGAATTGCCGCCATCGGATCCTTCATTGCCGGAATCATTGGAACCTTCGGGCTCATTTTTGTGGCGGTACCGCTGGCCAATTTTAGTTTAAGGTTTAGCGCGGCAGAATATTTCAGCCTGATTTTGATGGGAATGTTGACTATTGTTTTTGTGGGGGGAAAATCCATAACTAAATCGTTGATGAGCGGTGTAATCGGTCTGGCTTTGGGTGTGGTCGGAATCGATCCGGTTAGGGGCGCTGAACGTTTTGTCTTTGGAAATGCAAACCTGGTTGAAGGCATATCTTTTACAGTAGTTGTTATGGGTGTATACGGCATCGGCGAGGTGCTGGAGTCGGCCGAAGAACGTATGAAATTAAAGCCGGTCAAGGTTGAATTTTCTAAATTATGGCCGAGTCTTGCTGATTTACTGGAATCTAAATGGGCCATCCTCAGGGGGACTATAATCGGTTTTATGGTGGGAGCATTGCCTGGCGCAGGTGCAACAATTGCCTCCTTTATTTCTTACGGGGTTGAAAAGGGCGTCGCCAAACATCCGGAAAGGTTTGGCAAAGGCGCCGTAGAAGGCGTTGCCGGCCCTGAGTCTGCCAACAACTCGGCCACATCTGGATCGATGGTGCCGTTGCTGGCACTGGGAATACCGGGTTCCGGGGCTACCGCCGTGATGCTAGGAGCGCTGATGATGTTTGGACTAAAGCCCGGGCCGATGCTGTTTACGACTAGTTCCGATTTTGTCTGGGCATTGATTGCCAGCATGTTTGTGGGCAACATAATTCTCGTGATCATGAATCTTCCGATGGTTCCATTGTTTGCGTACAGCTTGAGACTGCCATACAAATATCTGTATCCGGCCATATTGCTGATTTGCATCATTGGATCATATTCACTTAACACACAAATTTTTGATGTGTTTGTTATGCTCATTTTTGGAGTTATCGGTTATTTTATGAAGAAGTTTGATATACCAGGCGCGCCGATGGTGATTGCTCTAGTCCTAGGTCCCATGCTGGAATATTCCTTGTATCAAGCCTTATCCTTAGCCAGGGGGGATGTGACTACCTTCATAACTAGACCAATTTCAGCGACGCTTCTGGGAATCGCGGTAGTGATGGCGATTACCGTGACATTTAAAACTATCCGGATGAAACGTGCAATGATCGATGAGGAGGAGAATTAGGAGTAGGTCAGATTTTATAATAATGATGAACAAAAAAAGGAGGATGTTATGAAAAACAAGTGGATAGCGGGCTTATTTACAGCAATTTTTTTTGTGGCGGCCATTATATTAGCGCCTATGGTCCAAGCTGCTTATCCCGAGCAGTCGTTTGAACTGATCGTCCATGCCGGTGCTGGTGGTGGTAGCGATACCTTCGCGCGAACTATGGCGTTTATTCTGGAAACCGAAGGGATTGTTAAGCAGAAAATCAATGTAATCAATAAGACCGGCGGGGCTGCCGCGAATGCTCTGAATTATCTTGCCTCCAAAAAAGGAGACCCCTATGTTCTGATGAATTTTTCTTCTGGGCCGGTGGGGGCACTCGGCCGTGGTATCAGTAAAGCAAAATTTGAAGATATTGTATTTTTGGCAGAGATTATCGAAGATCCGATTTTATTATTTGTTCTTAATACATCGCCTTTTAAAGACTTAAAGGGCTTGGTGGCGTATGCAAAGGAAAACCCCAACTTGCTGGCCTCCGGATTTGCAACCGTGGGCGGTTCCGAGCATATTGGCACACATCGGATTGAAAAGGCAGCCGGTGTTCAGTTCAACAAAGTTGGCTTCGGCAGCGGTGCGGCCTCTGCCACGGCATTATTGGGAGGGCATTTGGCTTTTGCCCTTGGTAATGTTAATGAGCAGATGGGCCAGATCGAAGCCGGAAAAATCGTACCACTGGGGACCCTTTCCGAAGAGCGCATACCCTTTCTGCCGAATGTTCCCACTATGAGAGAGCAGGGCGTCAACGCCATCTACCAGCAGATCAGAGGATTCGTAGCTTACAAGGGTTTTCCGGATTACGCTCGAAAGTTCTGGCAGGATGCGTTTGCCAAACTGGCGGAGACCAAAGCTTTTAATGAGTATATTGATAAAAATTATTGCGTAAAACAACTGAAATTGGGTGACGCGTTCAAATTGGATGTTGCAAAACAGATTGAAGATGCGGATGCCGATCTGAAGACACTCGGGCTTAAGAAGTAATGGCGCAATAACATTGTAAGTCGATGCGGCGCGCTCTTACAGGGTCATGACAGCAGGGCGCGCCGCAACCGACGGCATTTATTTTCAGGTATCCCGAGGAGGATAAATAAACAATGAAAAAGAAGATCGTTGTTATCGGCGCCGGAGCAGTCGGCGGGTATATCGGCGCCCATCTGTTCAGAGCCGGAGAAAACGTCACACTGATTGACTTCTGGCCTGAGCATGTCGCCCAGATCAATAAAAGCGGGATGCATTTTACCAACCCTAAAGAAGAATATACGATACCTGTAAAGGCGATGTGTCTTCACGAGGTGCAGAGCCTTGTCAAAAATCCAATCGATATCGCGTTTATCTGCACGAAATCATACGACACTGAATGGGCCGCGACCTTGATCCGCCAGTATTTGGCGCCGGGCGGCTTCGTCGTTTCTGCCCAGAACAGCATCAACGAGGAACGAATTGCCGCTATCGTCGGTTGGGGCAAGACCGTCGGCTGTGTCGTTTCCGGAATTGGGGTCGATCTATACAAGCCCGGCCAAATTCTGCGTACCTGGCAGCCTGGAGGTACCCCCAAAAATGTTTTCAAGGTGGGCGAAGTCCATGGGCGCACAACCGCACGAGTGAAAGATCTGGCCGAGAGGATGAATGCAATCGATTCAGCCAAGGTGACCGAGAATCTCTGGGGAGAGCGCTGGACAAAGCTCATTCATAATTCGACGCACAACGCCCTTTCAGCGGTTACTGGCTTCAATATGCGCATGATGGTGGAGCAGGACGAAGCGCGCTTGTTGAAGATCAAGCTGGCCGCAGAGTCAATCCGCGTTGGACTTGCGCTGGGTTTCAATATCGAAGTGATACGGGGCATAGCGATAGAAAAACTACTGGCCGCCGCTGAGGGCGATCCTGCGGCCCTGGTTGAAATCAAAGCAATTATGTCCGAAGAAATTACTAAGAGATCCGAGGCCGGGCGCCCCTCGACCGCCCAGGATATCATCAAGGGCCGGCGCAGTGAGGTGGATTTCATCAATGGTCTGATCGTGGCTAAAGGAAAGGAAGCAGGCGTCCCGACCCCTGTCAATGCCGCCATGACCGCTCTTGTGAAACGGGTCGAAGCGGGAGAACTCGCGCCGGATCCCAAAAATATTGCTGGCCTTTGATTTGTCGATTCCTCCTCCCCAGGATATGCTATGAATTCTATGTTCCGGGGGATAAAGTAGAGGGCAACCCGACTGTACAGGAGAGGTCTGTGCATGCAGTTTCATGAACGGGGCTGCCGGCCCTGATCACTGGTTCATCCGAGGAGGATCAAAATGGAATACGTTCGCAAGGTTGATTTCGCGGCCATCGAAAACAGTGGCGCCCATGAGCGCATGAAACTGAATCTGTACGGTCACACGTCGGGTGCTAAAAACTGCTCCATAAACTGCATCAAGACGCCGGCAGATGGCGGCTCCCCAGAGGGGCTGCACGTCCACGCCGTGGACCAGATTTTCTATGTTCTGAAGGGGACAATGAGTATTGAGATAGAAGGTAGCCTGCACCACTGCGGCCCAGGCTCGCTCATTGTCTTCCCGGCCGGGGTTTCCCATCGCAACTGGAACAGCGGCAGCGATCCGACGCTTCATCTTGCTTTTAATACTCCGCTGCCCGATCCTGACGCTCCCTTTTCCCGGCCTGTTTGAATTCCGAGAAAGCCGGAGGGTGTTGCGGGTGTAGAACATTTGTGCCGGATGGGAGTAGTGTTGTGCCTGGGCATATTACTGACAGGCTGTTCGGCAGCTCTTTAAAGCCGATATCTTTCGACCAGGAGATGGAGAAATTCAAGCCATTGGTCGGACGAGAGATTAGAACTGGTTCTTAAAACCTCTCAAATGGGGGTAGCTTTCTATAATAGTATAATTATTGTACAATCAAAAGATTTTGAAACCCAATTCTAAGAACATGGCCGATAAATGTTGAGAGCAGGGCTAAGGATCGGTTTCAGTTTAAACCGTTCAGGTCTCGAAGAACGGAGGTTAGGTGCATGCAGAATCATGAGGTGAGGGTTTATCCATCAATGGCGAGGTTGGCACGGGAGCAGCAACTGGCTTGGAAAATAGCCGAAGTAGCCGCCGATAAGGTGCCGGTTGACGAAGCCGTCATGGAAATGGTCATTAACCGCATTATTGACAATGCATCGGTGGCCATTCCGGCCCTTAACCGGGACCCGGTTGCACGTGCCCGGGCCCAGGCGCTGGCACATCCGCGCGAAGGCGGGGCAACGCTTTTCGGACTTTCAAGCGATTTGCGAGTTGAGGTTGAATGGGCTGGTTGGGCCAACAATGTTGCTGTGCGAGAGCTCGATTTTCACGACAGTTTTTTTGGCGCTGATTTCAGCCATCCGGGTGACAACATTCCACCCCTGGTGGCGGTAGCGCAGCAATGCAACCGCACTGGTGCGGATTTGATTCGCGCCATTGCGACCGCCTACGAGATTCAAGTGGATCTGGTAAAGGGTATCGATTTACACAGCCATCGCAAAGACCATGTTGCACATCTGGGACCGGCCGTTGCAGCCGGCATCGGCGCCCTGCTGAACTTACCTGCTGAAACGATCTACCAGGCTGTACAGCAGGCGGTGCACCTGTCATTTAGCACTCGCCAGTCGCGCAAGGGTGAGATCTCGAGTTGGAAGGCCTACGCGCCAGCCCACGTCGGCAAAATTGCCGTTGAAGCTGTGGATCGGGCCATGCGCGGCGAGCGCAGCCCGTCTCCCATTTATGAAGGCGAAGACAGTGTGATAGCTTGGATGCTGGCAGGACCCAAAGCAGTATATCAGGTTCCATTACCGGGCCCGGGCGAGACGAAGCAATCCATTCTAGAAACATTTACCAAAGAGCATTCCGTGGCCTTTCACTGCCAGTCCATGGTGGACCTGGCACTCAAGGTGCGCGGCCGGGTAGCGGATACGGATCGGGTTGACAGCATAACGATCTATACCAAGCATCACAGCCACCGCGTAACCGGAACCGGGTCCCATGATCCCCAGAAAATGGATCCCAACGCCAGCCGCGAAACCCTGGACCACAGCATCATGTTCGCGTTTGCTGTGGCGCTTCAGGACGGCGAATGGCATCATGCCAAAAGTTATCTGCCCGAACGTGTCCGGCGTCCGGATACGGTTAAACTGTGGCACAAAATCCGAACCGTTGAAGACCCGGAATGGAACCGGCGCTACGATGAACCGGAGCCGCTTCACAAAGCCCATGGCGGCAGGGTTGAAATAGATTTCGCAGACGGCAAGCGGCTGGTGGATGAAATTTTATTTCCCAACGCCCACCCGATGGGGGCAAGGCCGTTTACCCGTCCCGATTATATCGATAAATTCAATACCCTCAGCGAAGGGATTGTCTCCGAACCGGAACGCAGGCGTTTCATCGATCTCGTCCAGGACCTTCCCGGTTTATCCCCCCAGGATATTTCGGGATTGAATCCGGCGGCCGACCGTATCCAGCTGCGCTCCGCTGTTCGCGACGAAGCGGGTATTTTTTGAATAGCCGGCATTAACAACCTTTAGTTTTTGGCTGCAGGAGAATTTTACTATGAAAATTGATCAAGAAAAATGCATCGGATGCTTGGAGTGCATCGATTTTTGTCCGATGGGAATCATCTTTGAAGGAGACTCGGTTGCTGAAATTGACCGGGACGAGTGCGTTGAGTGCGGAGCCTGCCTGCGGGCCGAGGTTTGTCCGCAAGATGCGATCTTTCAGCCGGAAGAAGACCGGGCACATCCGCGCCTGGTCCGAAGCCTGTTCAGCAATCCCTGTGCCAAATGGCCGGGGAGTGTCGGCCAGGGCCGGGGAACTGAAGAGATGAAAACCAGCGATGTCACCGGCATCTATAGAAGGGGAGAATACGGCATGGCCCTTGAATTCGGCCGTCCCGGGTTCGGTACCAGAGTTTCTGAAATCGAAAAGATCTCCACCTTGCTGGCGCCCATGGGCATCCGGTTTGAAGAATCAAACCCCGTCTGCTATATGCTCATGGAGGATAAAAAAACCGGCCGGTTGAAAAAGGAGTTTCTTCAGGAAAAAATTCTTTCGGCCATTCTGGAAGTTCAGATTCAGAAAAATCAGCTGGAGTCTGTCGTCGGCGCGCTGATCCCCGCACTTGAGAAAGTGGACACGGTGGTATCTTGGAGTTTGATTTCGCGATTTGAAGAAGACGGAGAACTGCCGGTTATAGAAGATTTGAAGGCGCTGGGCCTATCCCCCCGTCTCAATGCTAAAATCAACATGGGATTGGGACGTCCTCTAATCGAAGATTAAGGAGTTGATATGACACATTCATTACATCGCTATGGTCCCGAAGAACATCTTCAGAATGATTATACCTTTTTTGCCCGTGCATCGGGCGTCAACTTGGAGGGTTGTGGACCGAAGCTGCAGAAAATTCTTGAAATCCTTTTATCTGAACAACCGGTCAACTTCGGCTCCAGCGCCTTGCCCAGGCCTTATGCCGGCGGCCTTACGGCCGAAGAATTTACGGATTTTTTAAAAAAATCGGTCCGGATCGCCTGCGTTTTTTCAAGCAGGGAAAAAATCAGGCGCGTTCTTGAGAAGCTGAAAGCGGGCGATTTCGGGCTTTCCATTGTCGTTGGCGGCCTGATCAGGGAGATCGTGCAGATATCGAGAGAAATCGGGTTAAAACCCCATACCGCCAACATTTCGCTCGGCATTCACGGCGGAAAAAAGCACCTCCTGCCGGCTGATGAGGTTCTCGAAATCACGACCATGTGCGGCCATGGCATGGTCGCGACAAAGCTGGCTCAAAAGGTGTTAAAAGATGTGAGAAGGGGAGAGATGCGCCCGCAGGAAGGAGCACGGATTCTGGCAAAGCAGTGTCCCTGCGGCCTGGTGAATACGGATCGGTTCGATATCATTTTTGGGGTATAATTAGATAAACCGGTAAATGAAGGCAGTAGCCCTGAAGCAATCATACAGTGCAAATCCTGATGGGGTGTGGTTGACTTTTTATAGAACGGAAACGCAAGCCCTGTGGCAGTTGACAATCTCCACAGGGCTCTTTTTATCGTTTCATCGTGCTTGGGTCTTCGGTTCTGTCGTTGGCAGGGGCGGGCTTCGGCGAAAGGTCAGAGATCTGGGAATAGAGTTCGGGCGTCATTTCGATTTTCATGGCGTTCAGAGAATCTGAAAGCTGCTCTACGTTCCGTGCTCCTATAATGGGAGCAGTCACGGCCGGATGATGGGCAACCCAAGCCACGGCCAAGCTGACCGGATGAAAGCCGTTTGCCTTGGCAAATTCACAAAACTGTTGGGCGGTCGCATGCATCCACGGTTCGCGATACCTACTTTTATACATGGCGTCATGGTAAAGGCGACTCGATCCGTCAGGCTGTGCTTCGCTGTATTTTCCAGTTAACAAACCGGCCCCCACCGGGCTGTAAGAAGTTACACCCATTTTTTCTGAAAGTGCCATGGGCAGCAATTCAGCCTCCGCCTGACGCTTTACCAAGCTGTACATCGGTTGAATGCATTTGATGGAGCTCCAGCTCGATTTCTGACAGATACCCACAGCTTTCATTACTTGCCATGCAGCAAAGTTGCTGACGCCCACATAGAGAACTTTCCCCTGCGAGACCAGATCCTCAACTGCGCGCAATGAGTCTTCAAGCGCTGTTTTGTCGTCAAAATGATGCAAGTAGTAAAAATCGATGTAATCGGTTTTCAGTCGTCTCAGACTGGCCTCTGCAGCGGCCATAATGTGGCGTCGGGACAATCCCCTGTCGTTGATATCTCCGCTCATAGGGTTGTAAACTTTCGTATTGATGACGAGTTCTTTGCGGCAGCCGGAAATAATACCACCCAGGATCTCCTCGGCCGATCCTTTGCCGTACCCATCGGCGCAGTCGACGTAATTAATGCCGGCTTCCCTGGCGCGGTTGAACATCGCAACACAGGCCTGTTTGTCTGACTCTCTGCCGAAAGTCATCGTGCCAAGACAGAGCCGGGAAACCTGAACGCCTGTGTTACCTAATATTCGATACTCCATTTTGTCCTCCTCAAATTGAATCATTCGATATGAATTACACAAATCGGTACGAATTTGGTGACGCCGCCATTACAAAATAGACTCCCAGGCAGAATAAGTTCTCCTTCTGGTACAACAGGAGCAGGCTGGTCTTACAAGGCGCCCAGTTCTTTTAAGATCGGCTCCAGCCGTTTCTTGCTCAGAACGCGAGCTTCATTTCCCTGAGGTAGTTCGATATTGAGGGTTCCCTTGAATCCGACGGCGATCAACTGCTCAAATGCCTTTTTGAAATCGATCTTTCCGGCGCCTACTGGCAGGTGGCGGTCCAGTACCAAGTCATTGTCGCTGATATGGGTGCTGATCACTTTATCCGGGAAGGCCTTGATAAAAGATTCCGGACCTCCCGGCAGCAGGCTGGCATGGGCGACATCCAGTGTCAAGCCGAAATATTCGGAAGGAAGCGCTTCAAACATTCGTTGAAATTCTTCGATATACACACCCAGATAAACGATTTCGCTGTCTTCGTGGACCTTGTTCATATTCTCGATTCCGATGGGCAATTGATATTTTTCGGCCAGTTCCACCACCGGTGTAAAACTCATTTTCAAACAGCGGAAAACTTCATTGGGAAATTTGCTGAAGTGATAGCCGAAGTGGAGAACGATATATTCCGCTTCGAGCTGGTGGGCCAGTTCCATATAATCGATCAGGTGCTGCTGGACGGCTTTGCGGACGGTTGGCTCAATTTCCGCAGAATTTACAAACGAAGCCGAATGCAATCCATAGCGCAGACCGTATTTGTCTCGCAAAATCTTGATGTTAGCGATGCGTTCAGGCGTAAACTTGTCCAAAAAATTACTCGGATTGCTGCAGCTCAACTCCATCCAGGGAAAACCGTTCTCATGGGCAAAGGAAAAGTATTCCTCCAAAGGGTTGGGTCCGGCATTGAAGCATAGTTTCATTTTTTTCCTCCTTAACATTGTTCTTGTTGGATTTGCTGATCAATACGGGCAGACAAGTCTCAGAGCGGATCACAGAAGGCAAAACGCATCTTGCTGGGAAAATTAGGGTTTCCTTTTGGGTTGACGCCGTTTCCTTCCTTTTTTAGCGCTGAACGTCTGAGTTAAAAGAATGATCGAAAGACGCCGAGGATGACCCCTGACAGCCAGGACGAGATCCGAGACCTGGGGCAACATTCAGGTCACGGCCCGAATAAGCTGACCGGAAAAACCGATAAAAATATCTGAACAACCCTGCTTGGCTGCAATGTTGCAAAATGGCCAATCATGCGCCTGATTTAGGTTTTTATAAATTGTTTTCATTTATGTCAATAGAAACATTATGATTTAAAGTTTTTGATTTATCGCTGTTATTTAGACAAAATGATCCAGAAAAAGTTTGACTTGGCAACATCTCTGCGCAACAATGTGCTCGGGTTTCAGGTTTTGCTTGGTCCTGCTGCATACCTCGATTCGGCAATTCCGTGGCCGGATTCTCTGGGGGTAATCTCTGGAAAAGGGCTGAAGCAGCCATACCTCAAGGCCATGGGAAGGCAGAACGCCGTCTGGTTTAATCATCACGCATGCTGTCTTATGGGTGTAGAAAGAATATAAATGAATACCATTGTGACCGGCGTCATTGGTGTAGATGCCCATATCATCGGAAACCGGATTATCCAGAAAGTACTGGAGAACGAAGGCTTTAGAGTTGTATCGTTGGGTGCCCTGACCCCTGCTGAGGACTTTATTGAGGCCGCCGTTGAAACCAATGCCGACGCCATCGTTATTTCTTCTCTGTATGGTCAAGCTCAAATTGATTGCGAGGGATTTCGAGATAAATGCAATGAAGCCGGACTACAGGAAATTCTTCTCTATCTCGGCGGGAATCTTGCCGTCGGCAGAAAAGATTTCGCAGAGGTTGAGAAGATTTTCAAAGACATGGGTTTTAATAGGGTATATCCTCCCACTGTAAATCTGAAAGATTTTGTTGCTGATCTCAAAAACGACTTAAATGAAGAACAGTAAAAAAGCTTCAAGATTTGCCTTGGCTGTCGATTTTGGAAGTACATATACAAAAGTCAAGGCCTTCGATCTTGCGGATTATTTATTTCTTGGTTCCGGCAGTAGTCCGACTACGCTCGATGAAGGAATTATGACAGGGCTTGAAGCGGCGATTGCGGACCTGGAAGCCCGCCTGAAAAGGCCCTTCCAGCCGGATCTTCGCATGGCATGCAGCAGCGCAGCCGGTGGCCTGAGAATGATCACCATCGGCCTTGTTCCAAGTTTGACTGTGCAGGCAGCAAAGTACGCAGCTCTGGGAGCGGGTGCAAAGATCGTCGGAGTTTATAGTGGAGAGTTAAACCGAAAAGAAGTAGGACAAATAGAATTGTTAGCGCCTGATATCATATTACTTTGCGGCGGAACCGATTCAGGAAATCAGAATGTCATTATAGCCAATGCCAAACAGCTATCGGAATCGACAAATGGTTCACCCATAATAGTTGCAGGCAACAAATCGGCAGCAGACAAGATTGAAAATATTTTCAGGTGTGCTCAAAAAGATTTTGTCGTAACAGATAACGTGATGCCGGAATTAGGCGTATTAAATATAGATGGCGTGCAGGAAAGCATTCGCAAATGGTTTTTGGACAAAATCATCAGAGCCAAAGGGCTGGATGCGGCACAGAAGTTTATGAACGGGAACCTGATTCCGACACCCAGTGCCGTGCTGCAAGCTGCGGAATTGATATCTAAAGGAAGTAAATCTGAAGAGGGAATCGGCGAATTGGTAATTGTTGACATAGGGGGTGCAACTACCGATATTCATTCAGCCGCAGAAGGGGATCCAGAAGAGGGAGGGGTTATATACAGAGGTTTTAAAGAACCTTTCATTAAAAGGACCGTCGAAGGCGATATCGGCATGCGGCACTGTGTCGAGGGCATCATTCAAGCTGCAGGGCTCGAAGGGATTGCTTATTCGTCGGGTGTTGTACCTTCGATCCTGCAAAAATATTGCAGCACCCTGTCAGACAGATGTGCATACTTGCCGGAAAGTCCAGAACAGGGGCGCATGGATACGGCGCTGGCGAAAGCTGCGATAGAGCTTGCTATAGATCGGCATGCGGGAAAGCTTACAAGTGCATACACTTCTTCGGGAGAAATCCTCATTCAAAAAGGCAAGGATTTAAGAAACGTTTCCGCGGTCATCGGAACCGGCGGGGCCATAGCATATCATGCTTCCCCCCTCGCGCTTTTGCAGGTGACCCGCTTCAATGCCAGGGCCCCCTTTTCATTGCGTCCGAAAGACCCGAGGTTTCATGTGGATCGCCATTACCTCCTCTATGCAGTAGGGTTAATTGCGCAAATCGATCCTGTTGCGGCCTTGCGGGTGGCCCGGCGATATATTACAGTTTAGCTGGTTTATATGGTCAAACTGTGTGCATCGGACAAATGTGATTGACGGCAAAGCCTGAATTGTAAAAACAGCAGAGCTGACTCGTTATGGGATAGTCGATGAATAAGGTTCAAATAAAAAATCAAAAACTTGACCCGGAGGCGTTGGACAAGTTTCGCCTTGCCGTATTGAGTAAGTGGCCGACATTAGCCGAGGTGCATATTGATGAGGCTGTAATGTATCACCGGCGATTGCCGGAAGAAAAAAATCTGTTTCAACTCATCCGCCGTGCATTCAAAGACCGTGATAATTTGCTCTACCCCAGAGGGGGAACCGCACTCATCGACGATCAACTGAAGCTCTTGCTTTATCTGCAAAACCACGGTGGCGCAGATTATCTGCCGACCACGACAGACAGCTACACTCGAAATGAAAAATTCAAAAATGCGCAGGACGGTATAGACAGAAGCAGACAGGAAGGTCGACCGATGCTGAATGGATTTCCTGTCGTCAATTACGGTGTTCGAGAATGCCGGAAAATGATAGAGCGACTCGCGATACCGGTCATGATGCTGCCGGGCACACCCATTGTCCGGACCATTGCAGAGGTCGCCTTCGCTTCCGGTTTTACAGGGCTCCTGGGGGGTGCAATTTCCGATACGCTTCGTTTTACCAAGACCTTGACTCTTTCGGAAGGCATTTCCTATTACCAGTATGTAGATCGTCTAGTTTCGCTTTATGGAGAAAAAGGTGTAGACATTCACCGTGAGCATACAAGTTTTCTTACCGGAACCCTTGTACCTCCGGGACTGGCTATCGCAGTTTTCGTTTTGGACTGTCTGTTAGCTGCCAAACAGGGCGTCACGCAATATAGTACCGGAATGGGTCAGAACCTGTGCATGTTTCAGGATATCGCCGCTTTACAGGTCTCTCCCCGGATTTGCAGTGAATATCTGAACAAGTCTGGATATACCGATGTCATCGTTCCTGTTGGTTCCCATCACTGGATGGGAGCCTTTCCACAAGGTGAAGGGGAATCCTTCTCCATTATTGCATTGGGAACCCTCATTGCACTATTGGGAAATGCCACACATATTACAACAAAGACACCCCAGGAAGCATTTGGGATTCCCAGCATGCAGGCAAACGCCGAGGGCCTGCGGTGTTCAAGAAAGATCATTCAGATGTTGCGAAAATATCAACTGCCGCAGGACCCTGCGGTTGAACGCGAGAAAGAAATCATCGAAGCGGAAGCAAGGTGCATTATCGACAAGGTACTTGAATTGGGTGATGGAGATCCATCCATGGGAGCAATACGCAGCGCCGAGGCCGGCATACTCGACATTCCCTGGGCTCCCAATATTCACATCGCCAACAAAGTCATGCCGGCTCGAGACCATCAAGGTGCTGTCCGATATCTCGACCCTGGAAATCTTCCTCTACCTGCAGAAATAAAGAGTTTTCACAAGGAATGCCTGCGCCAACGCGCTTTAAACGAAAAACGATCAGTACAACTTGAAATGGCAATTGAAGATGTAATGGAAATTTCATCTTCGGTTATTTGTAAAGGGAACCTAAATGAATATAAGTAAATTAAGTTTGTTCCAGTTTGACTGTCCCCTGACCGAATCTTATCACTTGTCTTTTGGAGATGTAGACCATTTCTCCATGATCTGGGCGCTTGCGGAGTCAGACGACGGGAAAATTGGAATCGGGGAGTCAACGGCCTTGCCCGGCTATTCAGATGAGGACATAGAAACCATGTGGAATTTCGTGGGGACGCATGGCAGGAATTTTCCCGGTGCAAATGCAAATGTAATAATTGAATCCCTGATCCCATATTGCGAAACGACGCCGTTTGCTGTAACTCCTCTGGTTACATCGGTAGAAATGCTCTTAAACCCAGTCGAATATCCTTTTTCAAGCAGTTTTTCACACGAATTGCTGGCAACAATCAATGCCAAGGAGAAAAAGATAATTTTACAGGAACTGAGGAGATTCCTTAGTCTGGGCTACAAAACCCTCAAGATCAAAGTGGGTTGGAACGTGGATGCCGATATTGAACGCACATTGTTTATACAAAGCAAAATTGCAGGCGCTGCAAAACTTCGTATAGATGCCAATCAAGGTTACAGCTACGAAGAAGCGCAGGCTTTTGTCAAAGGTATTCAAAAGGACTGCGTGGAGCTTTTCGAACAGCCTTTTGCACCCGAAAAATGGGATGAGATGGAACGGTTGAGCAGAATATCCCCTGTACCGTTAATGCTGGATGAATCCATACACACTGCGGCTGACCTTGATCGTACGATCGAGCTGAATTGTGCGCGTTTCGTGAAGTTTAAACTCATGAAGACAGGAAGTCTAAAGCGTCTTGAAAAACTTATATATAAAGCAGCGCAAAGTGGCCTGGGTGTCGTTGTCGGCAATGGCGTAGCAGGAGAAATCGGCTGCTACCATGAAGCACTGATTATGAGCAAGTTTTCTGCCAGCGCAGGGGAAAACAATGGATACCTTAAGCAAAAATATAAGCTTATTGAAAATCAGATGATTATTAAAGAAGGAAGATTAATAGCCCCACCCAATTATATTTACCCTTTGAATTTAGAAAAAATTAAACCTTTTCTCAAGTCTTCGTTCGTATGGGATTAAAAGAAGGGTCAAAAATTTGATTGTTGAAAATTGTGCCAAAACTGAATGTATTTTCCTATTCTGGGAATCGCCATCGATAATCGCTGCTGGTTCTGGGGGTATTACCGGGACGATGAACTGGTCAACTATAAAGAAAAACAGTGTAAATTCTGCGGCATCGGCCTGAGCATGAAGCGGGATGAACTTTACCGCAAGA